>FUFK010056868.1_pt1 | contig 95067 bp, 76 predicted proteins | sample 1021851 | NCBI WGS metagenome assembly FUFK01 (sample SAMEA51879418, study PRJEB19060) | metagenome
TTAGACTCTTCAATGATTTTCAGCCAAGGGACGTTGATTTCGCTCTCTTCTGGCAGGATTGAGTGAGCTACCTTCTTCACATCTACTTCGTTAGAAATTGCACGAAGTACTACCTTCGCATTCTGGTAACGGAATCTACCACTGTATACCTCTACCAATGCACGGGTTCTACCATTGCACAGGTCCATGATATTGGACAATTCCTTCTGTAGATTGTGTGTAAGTGCAGCCTCGACCAGGTCGCCACCAGTGAAATGGCCAGCGTATAGGTCGATTTCAGCCCTGTAACCGTTGTCCGCCACAGCGACGGTCAACTGGTCAGGAGATTGTTGGATTAACTGACGTAGCCTTGTGCGGTCCATTAGACTCGACTTGCGAGACTTAGCACGTGCGGCCACGTATGCAGTGTTATTTCCGAAGATTGGCATATTACTTGACTCCTTAATTGATTATCATCCGAATAGGGTCTCGTTAACTGCTGCTCTCTGTTCAATCCATGCTGCTTTCAACAAAGTGTCAAAGCGTAGATCAAACGAGAGGTTTCCATCCTCGGCTTCCAGTATGAAGCCACCCAAACCATCGACTTCGTCTCCCATTGTGAATCCCTTAGCGGCATCCTGCAAGGCAGCACTATCGATTGCTGTCGGGCGTAAGACCATCTTTCCTTCACCAAGTGAATTTGCCTTCTTTACAAGACTCTTCAAGAGACTTGCACGTCCAGCAAGACTTGCATCACCCAACATTGAGCAAGCAGTTGCTAATGTAGCATCTAGCTCCGCTCTGCGGGCGACGAGGATTTCTTTCTGATTGGCTTGGCGAGCGGATGCTACCATTTCGCGAGCGATTTGGTCTGCTTCCTTGTCCGCTTTGCCCGATGCATCACCTTCGATAGATTCTGCACGAGCCTTAGCCTCAGCTAGTATGGTCTTCGCTTCAGCCTTAGCCGCCTTAATGGTGGCTTTAGCTTCCGCTTCTGCTGTAGCGGAAATATCCTTTGCGAGTTGTTCTAGCGTCATTCTTTCACCTCCGGCATCACACCGAGATTAATCTCGGAGATAGCCAGTATTGCTCATAGGAACAGTGGTAGTGCACCTAGAATCACGATAGATTCTGGCAATGCAGTGAAGATAAGAGCTGGTCCGAACTTGGATCCGTCTTCTGCTAGCATACCAACTGCTGCGCTTCCGATACTACCTTGGGAGTATCCAGCACCAATTGCTGCTAGTCCTAGTGCGATTCCAGATCCCATGTACTTACCCCATCCATCATATGCTTCAGCTGCTGCTAGTACACCTTGTGCTAGCATAGCGATGCTCATGAGGACGATTAGTGCTCTTAGGCTCATCTTCATACTTCTTGCTTTCATTCTTTTTTCCTCCTATTTTGTCCATTTGGGACTGTGATATTAGTGGCCCTCCACGTGTAGAGGACGGCCACCCAATGGTTGGAACTCCTCGCCGGAGCCGTCATGGAACTTACCCATCCACTCAACGAAGTGTAGACGGATAGCGTGGATGCTTGGAGACAATAATCCAAGAGCTAAGGCGAATACTTGTACGCCTATCCACAAGAAGAATAATGCAAATGCGATTATGTAATCGCCTGAAGAGATGGCATCTGCCATGCCATGGAAGCCCATCTCGTTACCGATTTCGGCAATCTTGACACCTGCAACACCAACTGCCATAATTCGTAGGTAAGAGAGGGTGTTTGCGAGTAGACCGAATGTCTCGATTGGACCCATAATCATTCCACCAAGCCATCCGAACCCTTCATACACGGCCAGACCAATAATCAGGCACAATACGCCAACAATCACCATCATCGACCAAATCGAGCCTTCGAATGTTCCGTAGCTGTCGTCTGTGATGAATCTCAAGATGTGTGCAGAGCCACCAATCAAGATTAGTAGCCAGGAACCTTTCTCGAAGAAGGCTGCAACAATTCCGTGAGCCTTGAACACGTTGATGAATCCGATAATGAAACCAAGTAGTAGGTGAGCACAACCAAGGTAAATGGATAGTAGAATGTAATCTTGTAGAGCGCCACCTGCTCTGTGGAACGGCAGGTAGGTGTGAGATAATCCAAACCACTCGATGAATACAGTGTCCTGAAGTGCGTACTTGGTACCGCTGTACATTGGTTCATACAGCCATACGAAAGCATCCCACTTCTCTATGACGAAACCAAATGCTTCTGCGGTAAGCACTCCAACAATGAATGTCGCAATACCCATGTTCATCAGAATTCGTGATGCAACAGCGCCTGCAGGGTCGTGGCCAATCTTTGACTTTAGGAATAATGCTAGCAACATGATTACAAGACCATACCCTGCATCTCCCAAAATCAATCCGTAGAAAATTGGGAAGGTGAATGCGATGATGCTTGTAGGATCTAGTGTTCCATACTTAGGTCTGCCAACTAGGTTGGTCAGGAGGGAAGCGTGCTTTGTAGCTGCCATGTTATTGTATTCAATAGGAGGATACTCGGTTTCATGGTGGTGATGGTCATCATCATGTCCGTGCCCGTGGTCATCCACGAATGCCTCGATTGTCAAGTGTGAACTGACCTTGGAGAGTACACTTCGAGCAGCATCTGCTTCGGAGGTAGGTAGCCACGCTTCTAGAGCGAATGCGTGTGCGCTTGTGGCACATAGAGTGTGACCGGTAAGAATCTCAGATTCTCTTTCTAGGTGTTCTTGAACTGCCATCAGCATCCTACCGTTAGAGCTAGCCCAAGATTGCATTTCTGAGTCACAATCTGTAACTGTTCTTTCTAGGATGTCTATGTCCTTTGATGCCTGGTCTAGCAACTTGGATGGTGTGCCCTTGCCGCTTGGAATCTGAATTGACTTTGCACCAAGTTCGCCTAATGCCATCTGAACTTCTGCGCCATCTTTGCCTTGACATGCTACAGCTATTACATTGCCTGCAACGTGCATTTCAACTCTTGACCTCAATTCTCCAAATACTTGAGCAGCCCTACCTGCCTTGGAAGTCTCTCCCAGATAAACGTCTACAGATGAAATCTCTGTCATCAGTTCAAGTGGTAGATTTAGTGGTGCAATAGTAGTTAGAATTGCGACTCTCTCTGAGAGTTTGGAAATCTCACTCTCAGCATCCGACATTTTTGCGATAGTTTCTGTAATGGAATCTACCTTTTCTGGGAAACTTCCCGAGAGTGCGTCCTTTACCTGCTTTGAGGAAACTGGACCTTGCTTGTTTGAGCACTTCAAAGCCGAATTGACTGAGCGTACTTTGGCCAGAAGTGTGGAAACATCATCTGCATCTGGATGTGGAGTTCCTACAGTAATTCCGTCAGTGTCACCGGAATATGGCTTGATGTGAACATTGCCGAGGTTTGCACACAATCGAAGTACTTCATCGAGATTGTCACTCGACCCCGCCATGGTAAGACGAGACATTTCGACTGTGCTCAGCATTAATTACACCTCAGTTGGACATCAGAGAATCGATTACAAGTTGGACTGCTGCTGCTCGGCGATCGCCTGCTGAAGATTGAATACCTTCAACGACCTTTGCGCCCTCAGCCTGCACACCTTCTGCTTCCTTGCCGGCTTTGTTTCGTGCCGAGTCAAGTGTCTTTACGGTCGAACTGACTGCTCCATCCTGAGCGTTTTGGATGATTTCTGCTGCTTCTTTTCTCGCATCTGCGATGATTTTAGCTGCCTCTTCTTTAGATGCAGCAATCTTTGCATCTGCTGCCTCTTCTGCATCTTTGATGCTCTGAAGTACATTTGCCATACCCATGGAAATCACCCTTGGTAAGTGGCCCGAATCAGAACGGGTTCATAACCCATGTGGTGCGAAAGTCAAAACATTCTGATGCGAGAGTCAAGGCATCCCCACCAAACCGTCAAAGCCCAAATCCATGCCCCACATCCATGGCCGACCGCTCTAGCACAGGTGGTTTCGACCCCTCCGGGATCGATGAAGAGGCATGGACTGAACTGGAAAGGCAACTAGAGGCGACCATTCCTGTCTATGATAAAGTCAACAAAATCATGACCCTTGGATTCGATAAAGGAATGAGAAAACACGTCCGTAGTCACGCCAAACCCGGAATGAAAGTTCTCGAAGTTGGATGTGGCCCCGGTTCATTCGCCGTCGACATTGTCGGAATGGATTTGACCTGCTTGGATCCAAGCGCCGAGATGCTCAAAGTTTGCAAAAAAAGAGTAGACAAGGTCCGTGAAGAACGTGGTGAATCGCAAGCTAGTTATGTTGAGGCGATAGCAGAAGAAATACCACTTCCAGACAACACTTTTGACAGGGTGTTTTGCTTGTTCTCGTTTAGAGATTTCAAAGACAAAAAGAAGGGTCTTGAAGAGATTTTCAGGGTTTTGAAACCTGGCGGCCAGTTGGTAATCTGTGATGCAGGAAAGGCCAATTGGTTGCATGGCCTGTTTGGAAGATTGTATATGGCAACCTTCGTACAATGGGTTGCAAGAATAGTCACTAAGGACCCTAATCATCCTTGGAAGTGGTTAGCTAGAACATACACTCATTATGGAACTCATTCATATTACAAGGGTGTAATGAAAGAGGTAGGATTCCAGAACGTGAAAGCTAGACTTCTATTCCCTGGAATGTCAAGTCGCTTCAAGGCTAACAAACCTGAATGATCTCATTGCAAAGGGTACCTTGAGTTAGGTAAAATCCAANTGAAACNGAATCANGCGATACGCTCGACNGTTTCTGGAGTNATTCCTTCTTCTGGTGTGACTCTGAAAACCATAATTGAGAGATTCTCAGGTGCGTTTCTAAACTTAGAGACGGTCATCGAAGTTTCGAAATCAGAACCAATTGTTCTTACCTTGAAATCACAAACCATGTCTGCAATAGCAGCCATTTCTTGCTTGATTGCAGGAGTAATAGTGTCCTTTGAAACAGTGACGAACAATATTCCACGGTGGATTTGAGTGTGTGCTTGCATCATACGCAACATCGCAACTACTCTGCTCTGATCTTCTCTTTGCATGAAGAAATCAAGAGAATCAATAACCGCTCTGAAATAAGGACCCATCGCCATTATCTCATTAGTCATCTCTGTCAAGAAATCCTGAGTGTCATCATCTACAAATCTTGTTTGAGCTAAACGCTGGATATCTGGTAACTTGAAACCTTCAAGGCGGTAACGGCTGGCAAGCAATTCCTTCTCCAGAACCTTAGCGTTGTATTCTTCTCCAAGAGTCCTTACAGCGATATCTGTTGGCCACTTGTATTTGTTGAAAACCCTTGAAATCTCCAATTGGCTCTCATTCGTAGAAATCAAAATTGTGTTATCCGGTTCTTCGGCAGGAGAGGTCAATTGCTTTGCAAATAATTCTGAACCTGAACCGGTTTCGGTAAATCCTACTACCAAGAACCCTCTTGGAACACCACCGTTCATTGCTTTGTCGAACTTTGGAACGCCAAAACTTCCTACGCTGCCAAAGAATTCTTCATCATCAGGACTGAATTTGATTTGTTTACTCATCTAATCATCCTCCTCAATGAATTACAACCTGTCCTCTATCGATTAAATCTGTACAGTACAGGTCAAGATTGGAAAGTACCGTTGGAGGAACCTGGTCAGGTATGTTTAGAATGACTGACAACACTTCTCTTTGTCTGAAAGTGTTGATGAAGGTGTGAAGATATTCTGCCAGCATTCTCTCTTCATTGTAAATTGCTAGTGCGTTGACTGAATCAATAATCACGAAGTTCCTCTCATTATTTGAGATTCTCAAGATGTATAGGGTTCTCAGTAACACACTCTCAAGCATGATTGGGCTATCGATGAAGGTAATATTGCTGTAAGGTACTTCAGTGCCTCCCAAAATTCCTGAAGACACTAGGTCGACGAACTGGATGTTGGATACATCAACGCCAATTGCCTCGAAAGCTTCGATAATCTCAACGGCTCCACGAGTAGCGCAAATGTAGACTCCACCCATTTCGAACATCTGCATAAGTGGAATCATTGTTGAGGCAGTGACCATGAATGCATTCGAGTTACCACACCTAACCTGAATTGAGGAGTTTAGAGAGACCTCAGTTAATTGCTCGGCAATTCTTTGATCTAATTCAAACATAATCATGCACCCCATTTGTTAGTTTTGTCGCTGACTGCGCCCCATTTCAGCATAGGAGTTAGCATGACTCCCAGCGGAGTTAATTCAATCGCATGTTTAGCACGACTGTGAGATGTTCCTCTCATCTTTACAACTTGTAAGAATCTCAGAAGGTGACCCATTCTCTCAACGTCACCCATGACGATGATTCCGTCAGCAATCGCCTCTTCTACACCGAATGAGGACCAGTGTGCGTTTTCTGTAGCTGATGTAATCTCAGAAATCAAAATGGTTGTGCATCCTAGAGTTGCCAACTTCTTTCCCAAAGTGAACAGGAAATCTCTAATCAATTGCTCACTCTTGATTTTGTAACAAAGAGTAGTTACAGAATCGATTACCAATCTTGTGACACCAATCGTGTTTACGATGTCAACAATCGCTTTGATTAGGGCGTGGACATCGTCCAAATCAAACGATGCTTTGTCTAATCCTAACCAAGAATACAATACGTCCATGTCGAATACGTTGATCAATCCGCTGTCGATCATATTCATGTCGAAGAAAGCATATTGACGGATATTTTCCAACAATTTGACGCTAGGCTCTGTAGCTGTAAAGTGAGCACATGCCTCTCCAGCCAATGCTCCACGCACTAGGAATTCCATTCCAAGAGTAGTCTTTCCAGAACCACAAGTTCCTGCGGCCAAAACTGTTGAACCGTAAGGGATTCCACCTCGCAAGATTTCATCCATTCCATGGATGCCCGTAATACAACGGTCGCGGGTGTAAACTGTTGCAGGTTGCATGGCTAACACACAACCCAATCAATCGCACTAAATGAACGATACGCCAAAAACGCTCAGACTTCACCCGGAGTTGGAGAATCTGAAACATTCCATGAACTCGATTTAGAAGGAGGCCCTCCATTCCAAACAATCGTGTTGTCTAGAAGAATACCGGATGATGCACTCCATTCGATTTTGCATACTTGAACACCTTGCCCTTCGTCTTCTTCAGCGAACAACATTCGCAATCTCCCAGTATTGTCATCTAGGCCGCTTACTGAACCAACGCCAAGGAATCCGGTAGACCCTAAGTCATACACTACGCTTGCATTTCCAATTTCTTGTGAGGAAGGGTCTCCGCTGAACAGAGCAATCTTACCTCCTGGAATTACTCCTTCTTTGTAGAGGTAATCGCTTGAACCAGCAGTTCCACTACGCTCGAAAGACCAGCCTTTGAGAGAGAGGGCGAATCCGTTGTAGTTTTGGACTTCAATCCATTCAGGTGCTCCGCTAGCTGGTCTAGGGGATATCTCTGTAATTCGCAGAACCTTAGGCGCCTTGCCTCCATCATGGACTTCGAGGCTGACTGAAATTACGTCTTCTCCGCTGATGAAAGTCCTGCTTGCTACTGATGAAGTGCTAGCGGTTGACCTGTCAGATCCGCCATCGAACAGGACTTGGCCGATTTTTGACGCATTTGATGAGGATTCTACTTGAATGAGCAGTCTAACTTGTAGGTCATCAGAAAGGCCCAATCCACTGGTCATGGCTTCAATGCTAACATTTGATAGAGCTTCAATTCGGTCTAGATCCAGTAATCCATTGCTGATAATACCTGGTTGGAGAACACCTTCATACAATTTTGTTACAGGAATTTGGTGCCAATCCTTCGTTGCGTTGGCTTGGTCTCTTACTCCATCGACGTATGGAACATACCATCCCTCGCCATTGGTTAGTCTGTCTAAGCCATCTACTGCAGAGCGGTCGACTAAATCGGAATACGGGTCGTTACTACCCAACTCTAACTGTGCTAAGGACATGAATGCGGTTAGAATCATCAAGAATAAAGTGAATGCAGAGAGGAACTCGACAACTGCAACAACCGCTTCTTCCCCTTGCTCGGGAGATTTACGCGGGTGTTGAATCCCCTGCATAGTTGTCGGGGGTGGCTCTAGAGTCAAGAGGATGTCGCCCTAATAGTTGTCAATCTCTTCAATTGAGGTGAAAAGGGCTCTATTCACCGATTGATATTTGAGGGGCGGTTGGTAGGACAACATGATGTCCAGCGCGCATGCTGTATCCAAGTCCCACTCTTCGAAGAAGAGTATTGGCCTAGTAGCGCTAATGGTTTTGTCATCGATTGGCGGGATTTTGCTAACACCTACTGCTTCAGCATCTGTGAGTGGTGATTACGAAATTACAACCTCCATTTCACCTCTCCCAGACATTTACATGACCGCTTGGGACCCAATAAGTATTGAAGTACAAGTTACGAATACAGGTTTCTTCTACAATACAGAAAGCCGTTCTATTGAATGGTTCGTTTGTGAAGGCTTCCAAACTGAAACCAATTGCTACAATGATAGAGAAGATTACGGGATCGGTTCAATCGAATCGCTTGCTGTCGGCGCATCAATCAATTACACATTTACTCAATCGTTCAATTCCTATGGCGATGAAGGACCCTATACCCTTGTTTATAGATTCATAGATTCGGACACAGTTACTTCAAATGATGTTGCAATATTCAACTTCAATCTAGCTCGAAAATTGGTTGATGTCAGCATCGATGAGCAAGACCCAATTTCTCAATTAGAGAATTTAGCGGAATACAATGGAAAATACATCCTAAACACTGATACTGATTATCAGATGTCTATGGACGGAATTGTAAGTTCTTGTGGCGCTTGTGGATTAGAAGCAGACCTAGGCTGGAAATTATTCGACTCCTTTGGCGTAGAGCGAGCCAACTCTTCGACCACTTACACCAATTTGCCGAATTGGGGCAAGGTCGCTTTCAACAGAGATTTACCTGTTCTAAACTTTGATTCCGAGGGTGTTTACACTATGCAATTCGGAATATTAGATTCAGTGGGAACTCCTTCTGGCGACATGAATTCATTCAATGATTATCAAAGCGTAGAGGTGATTTTCGATGACACCGTCGATTTGCAAATTTCTTCCATGTTCCCACTCAACGCACCTACATCTGCTGAATACTTCTACGGTAACGATAGTGTAGCAGTTACAATTTCAAATCTAGGAAACCACACTGTTGTACAGCCATTGGTCAGATTCTCAGTGATGGATTTGGATGAGCAAACCGAATCGGAAGAAGATTGCCTTCCTTCAGAGATTTTCCCCGGAGATGAATACACATGCATTTTCGATTTGAATGAAGAGGGAGATAAGAAATTGAGAGTCTTTGTTAGCGAAGCACTGAATGAAGGGCTTGATGCTAAACCTTCAGATAACGTCCTAAATGTGCAAGCTCAAGTCATAGTAGGCGATATTAATCCAATTATTGAGCAAAGTAATTTCTACGGAACATACAACACAGCAGATAACATCACATTCAGTGCAAGAGTTTCCTCAACCGCTGCGGGACCACTTACCTACAAATGGTACCGAGCAGGAATACAGGAAATTGCGGTAGGCCAAGAAGTCACCATACCTGCTAGCGACCTTGGGCTAGGAGACCATTTCATCCAAATCAGAGCATTTGATTCATTGAATAACCTAGAATCTGCTACTACTTTGATCACCGTCTTCAACAGTACCGACATCAGCCAAGGCGATTGGATGACCGGCTCTGCAGTAACTAGAACTCATGCCAAAGGTGTTGTCGAATACGACTATCCATTGGCTGGAGTAAATTACGGTCCCGGTGAAGGATTGGAATCCTTACTTCGATTCTCGATCGATGTTGTGCCTACAACTGAAGAGCCGAGTGCAGGAATGGATTGGATGGAATTTGACATCAACCTGACCAAACTGATTCCAGACAATGTTCCAAGAGAGACTATTGCAATTCACCAGTTACTAGGTTACGACCAATTAGATTGGGACCCTCTGGATTCTGAGAATTACTATCAACTGATAGACAATGATACCCTGAGAGTTCACATTAACCAGAACATGGACCTACTGCTTGTAGGAGATTTACCTGCTCCTGAAATCAACCTATCATCTCCCGAAATTACACTTCTACCTGATGGACAAATGAGGCTAGATTGGAATGCAACAGGAGACATCGAAAACCCTTACTTTGGCGGGTGGAAGATATACAGAGTAACCAGCCCGATCACAGCATCGACATACTTCCCAGACCCTGCTGAAACAAGTAGCCAATTCATTTGGAATGGTTTGATGCAAGGAGGACTATCCGCTACTCTAGAGGGTACTGTTGATTCATGGATTGACGAAAGAGGATTAGAAACTGGAATCTGTTCATCCTACGCATTAATTCCAACCGACAGGACTGGTGAGCCAAATTACCTCAATGCGAAGGTAACTCTTGCAAATGGAGCGCCTGGTCTAACATGTGGTGATGCGATTGACCCTAGTTCTGAAGTCACTAACATGAGAGCGACAGTTAGCTACAACAACGATACTTCATGCTTTGATTTGTACAATGATTGGTACCGTTGCTATGAAGTCACTTTGGAGTGGACATGGCCAGACAATGAGCCTGAAGGTAACATTTCATGGAACATATACAGAATTGAACAGAAACCTAACGATGTAGATTTGAGGTACATCGAACCTATTGCAACCGGCTTGGTTAATGTTCCAGGAGAAGAGGGAACATTCATCCAAACCGGGACAGAATATGACGGCGTAGCACCTTACCGAACATACTACTACATTCTAACGCCACTAGATAGCGTTGGAAATGAGTTCACTTTGGCGGACTACCCTTCACAAAATGTCGAAAGAGTCTACATTGAAGACCAATATTGGCAATACAACGAATATAGAATCCCTGAGCCTGAGCCAGAACCAGAACCACCGTATGGAGTGGAATGGCTAGGAGACCTGCAGGATTACATGACAATTGAAAACTTCCAAATCGCTGGTATGGTAATGCTACTTACCATCATTATCAATTTCGTTGGACTTCCGTTGATTTTGAAGAAGAGAAAACGCATGAAGAGAGTCTTTGCAAGGCGTGCTGCAAATGCCCCTTCAGATTTGGATGATGAATTCCAAGATTTCTTCAACTGAGAAATGCAGACCGTCTGTTTTATCTCAAATAGCAAAGTGGGCCGTTTGCTTGCGGCGATCGCATAGCCTGGCCATTGCGTCGGATTGCTAATCCGATGGGTCTTCCCACGGGGGTTCGAATCCCCCTCGCCGCGCTTCAACACGAAGTCACTCTGCTTCAGCGAAATCATAAGTTAATTTCTTGTTAAGCAGGGTGGAAAGCCAGAGAACTGCAATTCCCAAACCTCCGGCGAGGATGAACATGATGGCACCAGAGACTCCTGGGCTCGCTATTGCTACTCGCAAAATTACTGTGGACAGGATGAACCCCGTATTTCTCGCTAAATGCGAGAAATCTGTGATGTACTGATAGGATATCAGTAGAATTAGAATATCTGCCATGATTAAAATCGTAAAGAAATCTAAGAAGAAAATTGTTCGATTAGTGGTACCTTCTCCCTCTAATACATCCAATGTCCAAGAAGATAATGAGTAAACTGCTACAAGAATGTAAACAGCAAACAATAGAATTGCGAGGTTTTTTTTCTGCAGTATAAAATTATCCAGTTTATTATTGGCAAAATTACTCTGGCCTTGCTTACTACCAGCTCTCTTGAACAGTAATGCTGTACAAAACAAAACCAGGAATGCTATCGATTCTACAGCCAATATCGTGATGCTATCATCGATTGCAGAAGTTGTTGATGCATCGATATCTGACAACCTCTTGAGGATGTCTCTAACAACTAATAAGGTGATAATTTCAAATTGTTTACCTATTGAATTGGTAAAAGACTCGGGTATAGTACGAATTAACTCGTATACTTCGTAGGCTAAAAATATCGAAAAAGGCGTATACAATGAATCCAGGTATGAATCAAAAAAATTGCTGGACTGCTCGCTCAATTCGATAAAATCAAACTGATACAAAATGCAGAGTGCTAAATGTAAAAGGAAGCCAAAAATAGCACCCCTAACGCAGACAAATCGCAACTTCTCGCTGGGCTTTGAGCCCAGAAAAATGTCATAGAGAGACTCTGTACGCACACCCACCGGTTATTCCTGCGATTCAAATAACCGCGTTCATCACCTAAGATATTACTCAGCATTGAGAACCTTGCGATTTTTATTGGAATTTTTCCACGTAACAGCTAACTTGTTGACCAGAGGAACTGCAATAATAAATGCCGCAGTATAGTGCCAGATGTGTTCATTTGGAACTGCTACGATGTATACAAATGAAATGAACATCCATGCAAGGTATCCAAGAGACCGCATAAATGAAGCAAATGCGAGTGGCATTCTTCCATTTGCATCCAGCTCTTCATTGGGATCTATTTTCCAGACTGATATTGAATACCACAAGGTAAGGAAACCAGAGATAAAAGCCCAAGCTAACGGCAAACCATATTCTGGCCAGAAACATGGAACTGAGCCTATGAAGAATAGTAAAATACAGTAGAATTTCGATTCTTTTAATGTCCGTTCAGCTCCTTTTACATCAGGTAACATAGGGATTCCGACCTTACCATATTCACCACTCCGATACAATGCTAAAGCCCAGAAATGAGGAGGTGTCCACGCAAAAATCAGCAAAAATAGCATCCAAGGAATTGGCGATCCTAGGTCAAACGGATTCATATTGTCAGGAATATTTACTGAAGCAGCCACAATCCAGCCAATAACAGGCGGAGTCGAACCTGCAATTCCACCAATCACTATGTTCTGAGGAGTCCTCCTTTTCAGCCATATTGTGTATATGAATACGTAGAATAGAACGGAAAACAATGACCAAAAGGCCGCTTTCCAGTGAAATGGAATGAATACTGCTGACCCCAGCAGAGCCATAACAATTCCAAATATTAGTGCGTGATTAGGAGAAATCCAACCATTTGGAATAGGTCTAGTTCTAGTTCTTGACATTCCAGGGTCTATATCCCTGTCATAAACCATGTTGATTGCATTAGAACCACCAGCGGCCAAGGTACCTCCCAATAATGTCACCAAAGACGCTTGAAGCGTATCCAACCAGGTCCTATCGCCTGGTATCGCATCGCTTCTAACCATCAAGTCATGAGCAACAATGGCACAAATCGCGGTAATCTGCAACAATACTACTACTCGTAATTTCATCAATTGCAGATAGATTGTGAACAAGCCGGGCTTCTCATTCATCCTGGGCACCTTCTTCGCTTAATCGCAACAACATCAAGCCGATGGAAGCACTCAAGAAACTTGCAACACCCAACACTAGATGCAGTAAGGAGAGGCTTTCTGGGAAGTCACCCATTTTAGCATAAACGATGTATAGACCGCCTACGAATACATTCGCTAACCAAAATGCCCCAGCTGTATCTAGACATTTAGAATAAGTATCGTGAACACCTTGCTCTCGAGCATTTTCTTTGAATTTCATGACGCCGAAAATTAACGCTAGACCCACAACACCTGCACCAATTCTGTGAATCATCTGAACCAAAATACCGCTATTATCCAAACTTGGAAGGACATCTCCTTGACACTTTGGCCAACCGTCAGGGAAGCCGATTGAACAACCTTGATTTGCATTAGGCGAGGATGAAACCCAAGCACCCAGTATCAGAAGCAAAAAGATGGATGCTGTGAGAATTGTATATCGCTTGAGCTCATTCTGTTTGAACTCGTCTGGAACTGAGAATACTTTCCAGTTGGCGCCCTCGATTTTCCGCATCGCAAAGAACTGCCATAGAAGAATGTACACGAAACAACAAGCCAACCCTAAATGCAGCGCTACGGACCAATCCGCATTATCAAATCGAACAGTTACAGCGCCTGCAATTCCTTGGATGGTAAGCAATATTCCTGTGAAGAATGATATTTTGACCAATGGTGAGCCATATTGCTCTTTACGTTTCAATATAATCAGGAAATTAGCCAAAACTGGTATTGCCATAAGGCTCGCTAATACGCGGTGAATCCACTCAATGAATATCTCAAATGTGGTATAACGTTGGTCAGGGCCTCGACTATCGTATTCTTTAGTCTCATCATACCAGATCCCTTGGTCTTCCTCTGATACATCAAATCCCCATGTACCGAAACACTGAGGCCAATCAGGGCAAGATTCACCCGCATCATAGATTCTGATTGTACCTCCTACTACTATGATCATGAGTGCCATAATCGCAATCGCGAGAGGCAAAGTGGAGGGTCGGCGGAACCATTTGGATTCCATTGTTTCTAGGGGGTTAGAGGCTCCCTTTTAACAAACCGGACTTCATGCGCCAAAATATGAGGGCAATACTTGTTGCATGCCTGTTTGCGACGGTTGTATTTTTGCCGGGCTTTTCAAATGCACACGGCATTCAAGGTGCGCACTCTGAAGGCTATGTTGCCGATGTTTTGGTAATCGACTTGAATTGTGAAGAAGAAAACCAAACTTGTGTTTCACGTCCAAGTCACATAATCGAATATTATGGAGCTGATTGGTGTGAAGAATGCCCTGCAGTAGAGGACCAACTGCGAAATGTCACCGATGATTCCTCAATCATTCTCAGTCACAGGCCGTCTTCGAGTGATGACTTTTGGTTGCAAGCTTCCAAAGACAGGTTCCTCGAAGTATACGGTTTGTGGGGCTATCCTACCCTTGCAGTAGACGGCCACTACATATTTGCTGGACCAACTCAATCGAGAGAATTGAGTACACTGGTTTCTGAATATGATTCGAATTATTCTGGGATTTCAAATGTCACACTAGTGGACGGAAACATCTCATTGGAAGGTAATTTCACCAATATGTCGATCGATATTTGGACGTTGCATGAAGATGAAAACCTAACCAATTTAGTCACTAATCACACAAATTACTCACAATCTAATTCGGTAGATATCAGCGGTGATAAACTGGTGATTGTTCTATCTAAACCGGGCTACATCGCTCTTTTATCGGGCTCATCGTTACCGGCTAATGACTATATTCCGGACGGAGGAATAGATTCTATTGGCACTGAAGATGAATATGTAAGTGGTTCAACAGTGGTGATAATCACAATTCTGCTGTTGATGATATCGCTTCCAGCAACCTACCAATTATTCCAAGTGATGAGGGCTCCAACGCCACATTTGGAAGAAGAATGAATCCCTATGTTGTAGCGTAGGGTTCAAGAACAGGACGATGGTCGCAAACTTCGCACGAACTGTGCATGAGGTGTCAATATGGTCAAGCCAAAGAATCCCCACACCCGCTTTGAACGCGCTAGAATTATCGGAGCACGTGCTCTACAAATTGGAATGGGCGCTCCACTTAACGCTCCTGAAGATGTCCTCCGTGAGGCGTTTAAGGAAGAATTAGTTTCACTATATGGAATGGAAGAAGCTTCAGTTAGATTCGTTCTAGACCCGCTAAAGATTGCGATGTACGAATACGACAACGAACTAATTCCAATCGATACTGACCCTCACGACGAGTGATTCAGTTCTCAGAAGCATATCCGTAAAATTCCGGATTACCGGGATTTGCAATAGCATCTCGCTTTACCAGCATTGTTCTTACAGCCCATAGATCTGTGAAGATTCTATACTTCAGGGTCATATCCAGATAATCAACTCCGCTGGAACCACCTGTACCCATTCTACGTCCAATCATTCTCTCAACCATTCTTGCATGATGAGAGCGGAACAGTAGCATTGATTCCTCTAAGTCCACTACTGTGTCGATTAACCTTCTAGGCCAGGATAGAAGTGGCAACTCACGATATGATTCGATGAAAAGAAGACCTGCCCTCGCTGCTGAAACCTTTCCATCCGGCAACAAGAAGCTTCTCGCACCCTCTATTCCAGATTCGATTCTAGGGCGAATCATTTCTTCTGAACCATGCCCAATCTTTACCATGTGAGCAATCACTGACTCGCCGTGCTGCTTCATAGATTCGAGATGTCCTTCGACATAATCACGAAGCACATCTTCATCACCAGATACACCATTAACAGGTGTTCGAGAAAGCCACCTTAGCAACACTTCATTCAAGGAAGGCATGCTGTCGATGCGATTCATTTCTTGCATGACAGAATCACTGAGTTTCCCTTCAGAATGCAACTTGCGATTATGCTCCATAGGATCCATTCCGCCAATCCTCTGTTCAGACTCTAGACCCAGCAGCATCTCTAGTGTGCGCATTTGCCAGCTTTCGAAACCAGAAGAGGTACCTAGGCGGTCTCTGAAAGCCAAGAAGTCTTGAGGTGCAAGAGTTTCCATAACTTTCCACTGAGAGGCTAATAGACGGAATATTTCCGAACAGCGCTCTAGATGGCTTACAATAACAGGAATTTGCTTCTCATCGACCTCGGGTACATCCATTAGAATCAGTACATCTTCCAACTCTCTGTTTATCTGTTTGAACCACAACTCGAATGCTTGGTGTGTTACAATAAAATGCATTTCATGGTTTGATGGCGCAGGGCTATGGCCTTCTGGGCCCGATTGTAATGACAACAATTCGTCTAGCTGGAGATAGTTTCCGTAGGTCATCCGACTACTGGGAGTCTTCCCGCTCATATTCAATGCAGAGAAGGCAGGGCTTGAAACCTTGACGGATAGAATTGACCACTTCGCAGGTGGTTTTTGATAATAATTTCAAAGCAAATTGTATTCTATTTGCGTAATGGATATTAGTAAGACACTGAAGCCGTCGACATGGGCGTAGACATAGGACTTTTGCGAAATTGGCTCGAATCCTACGACTCTGACAACATCACAATCGGTGTAGTCGCATCACATTCATCGCTCCAAATCCTTCACGGTGCACGGCAAGAAGGGTTCAGAACTCTAGGTATTGCAGTAGGCGAGAATAGACGCAGATTCTACTCAGCATTCCCAGGAGCAGACCCAGATGAGTGGTTGATGCTTGACAATTATCAGGAAATGTTAGACCACGCTGAATGGTTTAGGGAAAACAATGTGATTATTGTGCCTCATGGTTCATTGGTTGAATACCTTGGTAGTGAGAATTTCAAGGACCTACAAGTTCCAACCTTCGGAAACCGTGGCATCCTACATTGGGAAAGCAGTAGAGAGAGACAGAGACAATGGCTTGAACAAGGCGGTTGCTCTATGCCAAAGGTAATTGATGACCCGCACGACATCAACGGTCCTGTTATCGTAAAATATGCAGGTGCTAAAGGTGGAGAAGGGTATTTCATCGCCAGAGATTATCGAGATTTTAGAAGAAATGTCAAGTTGGAAGAAGAATACACAATCCAAGAATATGTTCTAGGATGCCGATATTACCTTCACTTCTTCTTTGACCCTACTGCAGATGATGGTTTCCAAGTTCAAGGCCGTGGTTCTAATGCCGGTAAGAACCTTGGAAGACTAGAATTGATGAGCATGGATAGAAGAGATGAATCCAACGTGGATGAGTTCTACAAGCTGGGTAGCCTGAGAGATCTCCGTGAGATGAGCCTAGAGCCTTCATTCGTAGTCACAGGCAACCAACCCGTTGTAATTAGAGAAAGTCTACTTCCTAGAGCCTTTGAGATGGCAGAAGGAACTGTTGCTGCTTCATTTGAGTTGGAAGAGGGGTCCAGAGGAATGATTGGTTCATTCTGNTTAGAGACAATCGTTACTGACAAATTAGANTTCAGAGTATTCGAAATCAGTGCAAGAATCGTTGCTGGTTCAAACCCATTCGTTGGAGGTTCACCTTACAGTGATATCAACGAACCTTTCATGTCTACAGGTCGAAGAATCGCTCGCTCAATCAAGAAGGCAATCAAGAACGATTGCCTAGAGCAAATCCTCTCCTGATTGAAATTGAGTTAGACGCTAGGTCTATTCATTATTCATGCTAAGGAAGTTTCAGTCTTCGTCTAGAAGGTCTCCAAGTATATCTGGAGTTTCTACAACCGGCTCTTCTTCAGTTTCTGGTATTGCCTCTTCGACTGGCTCTTCGACAATCTCTTGTTCAGGCTCTGTGCCATCCCACTCGCCGCTGTTTAGTGCTGCCAGCCTTTCCTGTGCATGGGCTGCATTAGCGGCTCTTGCTTCAGGGTCATCGATTGTGAATTCACAGATTAACATGATTGGGTCGCCGCTGGTGATTTCACCTTCATATTCAAGAATCTCTCCGCCGGCATTACAGACAACCTTGAACTTGGTTGGGTCTCTAGAGCGTCGCTTCTTGTGCTTCTTGTAATGGTGAACATATGCCTTGTATGTTCCACCAGGCGCCTTTCCTTCTGGCCAAACTACATTCTCGACCGGTTTCTTGGTTTCTGGCCTTACATTGGCGTCTACATCCAATTCTCCACCACAAGCAGATTCTCTGTTACCACCATGGATTCTTTCACCGGAAGGACATACTACGTGTAAGTCTAAGTCGTTGTAATTGTTCCACATTAGAGAGATTTGAACATCAGAAGACTTTGCTCCTTCTCTTTCTAATCTCGACCTGAGTTCTTTCATTGCTTCCTCTGTAGCCTTAATCGATTCCAATTCATCAGCTTCATTTTCGACAATTTCTGCTAGACGTTGTTCTTCTGCCTCAGCCAACTCAAGTTGTCTCTGCTCCTCAAGTTCGATAGCAATGCGCTCTTCTTCAGCGATTCTCTCGGTTTCCTGAGCGATTAGTGCTCCCTCGATCTCTTCATCTGTGCCTCGCTCTTCAGGCGCTTCAAGATTAAATTCGGAAACTAGCATAATCGGGTCTCCTGCCGATAATTCAGCCTCATAATGCTTCACTTCGCCGCCAGCGTTAACCACAACTCTGAATTTGGTTGGGTCCTTTGAACGTCGCTTCTTGTGCTTCTTGTAATGGTGAACATATACCTTGTATTCACCAGGAGGTGCTTTGAAATCGGGCCAAACGATGTTCTCGACTGGCTTCTTGGTTTCTGGGCGTACATTGGCATCGACATCCAATTCACCGCCACATTCTGAAACTTTGTTACCACCATGGATTCTTTCTCCTGATGGACACAATACGTGCAGGTCCAAATCATTGTAATTGTCCCACATTAGTGAAACTTGAACTTCAGATGTCTTTGCACCCTCTCTGTCGAGACGCTTTTCGAGTTCTCTCTCGGCCTGTTCTGAAGCCATTTGTTCCTCAAGTGCTTCAGATTCTTGCTGGGCTTCAATTTCTGCCTGCCTTTCTTCTTCGGCTTCTTGCAAATCTTGCTGTCTTTCAAGTTCTCTCTCAGCAGCGAGGCGTTCTTCTTCAGCAATCCTCTCGGCTTCTCTCTCAGCAGCGAGCCTTCTTGCTTCCTCCAACTCTGCTTCACGAGCGGCCTCATACTCTGCCTTCTTGCGGGCTTCTTCGGCCTCAAGTTCAGCAAGTTTTGCCTTTTCTTCTTCTAACACTCTTGCAGCAGCTTCCTCTGCTAATTTCTGGCGAACGGCTTCTTCTGCAAGCATGATTGCTTTCTCATCTCTTCGCTTAGATGCGAGGTGGCGCTCTACTTCTGCTAATTTGCGGTCGAATTCATTGTGAGCGGCTGAAAAATCAGGGGCTCCGCGACGTGTTAAGTCTTGGCGATGAATGGTCATAGTCCGTGAACTGCGGTCATCTTCTCTAACTAGCATGAACCAAATTCCAAAGAGGAATGCTCCTCCGAGGAACCCAACCATTAGCCAAGAACCCAAGTCCATTGTACAGCCCTAGAACAAACTGGGACTTATTTCCATCGCCTATAATTGTAGCCTGTTTTCAGACTATTGTGACAAATCTTTGACCTTGTCAACCAAATCCATTTTGCTAATTCTCCACATTCCAACTGGAGTTAGAGCTATGGAAATTCCAGTTATGATCCCAACAATTGTAAAAGTTGCAGCAAATTGTGGCTCGATAGTGAAATAAAACGCCCATTGAACTTGTGATTGTATCAATAATACAGTTCCAAAGAAAGCGAAAATAGCACCTAATATTCCACCGATTAAACCAATTCCAAGATGCTCCCAGAACATCATTTTACCTATTTTCTTCATAGGTGCGCCCAATACTCGCAAGGTTGCTAATTCAGTATCTCTTTCTGCTAGGTTCATCAGCAGAGTGTTGAACAGTACTGCGATTGCAATAATGATTCCCAAAAATTGTACCGAAGAAATAAATTGTTGTTGTTGCTCCAGTAGAGATTCAAATGTCTTGATGGAATCACTCTTCAAACTGTATCCAACTGTGATATCGGACAAGCCATCCAAAGAAGATTCATCGGGCAATTGAATCAAAATCGAGGTAGATTCTATTCCTGTCAATCCTGACAAATCTAATCTGTGGAAGTAAATGGTACGAGAAATTTCGCCTTTAGTTATGCCAGTAATCTCAACGTTATGCATTGTATTGCCAACCATGATTGAAACTTCATCACCAGTATTCCAACCCAAGAATTCAGAGGTCCCTTGATCGATGAGCACTTGAGTCACACTGCTGTTAGAAGAAGGCAGTTTACCATCCAGTAATTCCACCGATATCATTGATGATTTATCATCCAGGGTTGAAAAATCATCTAATCCATACGCTAACAATTCACGATTGTCATCAATCAATCCAATTGGGAAATTAATCAACAACTCGTATTGTCCTTCACTTTCGTCAACCCATTCTATGACTGCATCTTCACCACCAATAGGCGCTGACGCTTGAACATCCCAAGACTGCTTATCTTTGATACTTCCAAGCAGACTATCTTCCATTGAACTCATCATGAAAAGCATAGCTCCGAACAATAACATCGAGATACCTACGGCAAAAAAGGTGAATCCAACACGCATTGGTTTGCGCAAGCTTGACCTTATCGAGAGACCAACTGTTGCAGGAAGTTTTGAAGTTAGCCTTTGCAACTTACGAGATGAAACTTTCACTTCATGCTGCCCTCTAAAGACCTTCAAAGGTTGCAAACGTGAAGCTTGCCAAGCCGGACGTATTCCCGCTAGCAATACAATAATCATGGCAATGATTACTATTTGAGAAACCAATGCGAAATCTGTCTCATATTTTATCGGCAATCCAATAATATCCTCATAGAATGAAAGCATACCCGGCGCACCAACATAAATTCCTAGCAAAATTCCGACTACTGAACCAAACAATCCAATGAATAGTGGAGCGATGATGTACCCCGGCATAATTGCCATCTTTGGGACACCTAATGTCCTAAGAACTGCTATTTCTTTGGCTTGAGATTGAATCAATCTTTGCAAACTTAGGAAGATTGTAATTCCAGCAATTGCCGCAATCATGCCTGTGACGTAAGGATACATCTTAGACGCACCTTCAGCATCAGCACGCAATAACTCGACTGAGAATACACCTGAGCGATCATACACGCTCACTGGAGAATCATCAACCACGTACATCAATGCGGAAATATCGTTCACCAACTTGGTAAGTTCAGGATTTTCATTCACTTCAGTGGTTGATTGGAGGTCGTATACTGGCGAGCCTTCTACATCGATTAGAATCATATTGGATGAACCAGCACTCAAATTTGCTAGTTGCTCTAAACCTTCATCAGTCAGGTAACCGGTAGCAAATGTTCCAGCCTCTGCGGGTATGGAAGAACCCTCTGTTGCAAAATATAGATGCATAGAGTGAAAGCCGATTCCGACAACTTTGTATGTTGACTTTCCATATCCTGAACTTATCTCAATTGTATCTTCAACTTCAACCTCTAGAGCTTTAGCGATGTGACTATCCAATACAATTTCATCTGGGTTTTCAGCAATTCTGCCAGAAGACAATTCGCTGTAAGTGGGCATCCATACTTTGTCTACTAGCCCCTCATCTATGCCGTGCCAAACAGCAGGAATCACTTTCTCATTGCCACTCGAATCTGAAGTGAACATCATTCCATTGAGAATTAATCGAGGTTCACAACTCTGTAATTTGTAATCTGAGTCCGGCCAATCGTTTTCTATGCTTGAACATATGTTGTCAGATGTCGATTCATTCCAAATCCCACTTGGGTTTTCAACCCATATATCTGCTAAATTTATTCCATCTTCGCCATCATAAATCCCATCGTATAGTGAGGTTGCAGCATTGGCATATGTTCCAAATGAAATTCCTGCAAAAACACCGACTGCTACCATGAAAACTACTGCAGACAAGCGCAGTTTAGTGCGCCACAGGCTTCTAGCCAGTCTTTTGGTTAGCAACATTGACATTCGTAACCCTCACTGGTTGACCTTTTCATCTGAAACTATTTTCCCGCTATCTAGACGAATAACTCGAGTGGCATATTGTGACAGTTTTTCGTCGTGTGTAACCATGATTGTAGTGATATCTTCCGCTTCGCATGCTTTGACAAGTACTTCCATCACCATTTCCGATGTTTTGGAATCCAGATTGCCAGTCAACTCATCGCCTAGTAGCAGTTTTGGGCTCTTAGCCAAGCTTCTAGCGATCGCAACTCTTTGTTGCTGACCACCACTTATCTCAGCTGGGAACCTGTCAACTTCACTCTCTAGACCTACTAATTTCAACAATTCAATCGCCCTATCTTTGTCCCTGCTACCTGACAATTCTTGGATTAGTAGAATATTTTCTAGGACTGTTAAATCCTGAAGTAGATTGAAAAACTGGAAAACGTATCCAATGTTTTCTCTGCGGAATGTAGTCATTTCTTCGGATTTTTCCCTTGGGACACTATTCCCTGCAAAGGAGTAAGTTCCCGAAGTTGGGCTATCCAAAGCAGCCACACAATTCAGGAGAGTTGTCTTTCCAGAACCTGATGGACCAAGAAGAACGATTCTCTCTCCCTTCTCGATTTCTAAATCGATTCCATCAAGAGCCTTGACAACTCCAGAAGCCATGTCGTAGTGTCTCTCCAACCCGCTAATCTCCATCAGTGGCATATCTAACATGTAATGGTCTTGATTTCGGTTATTAGGCTCTTTCCATATAGGCCCACATTTGAAGTATAACGGGTTCAAGGGTAAATTGTGCGAGAAGTCCAATTGAAGTGGAATGCAGATTCCATTCTAGCATCAGATATGGGTTTGATAACCCAGGTTGCTTCTGTTTTCGAAGTTGTAGCACATTTGGAAGTCACCAAAATCGGTGTGCGCCAACTTGTCAAAATCACATTCAAGGAAGGAATGGGACCTGAGGATTTGAATGGAATCTCATATCTAGAGGTTGAAGGTCCACTAAACCCGTACCCTCTTCCAGAAGTAGGAAAGCAAGGATATGTTGTTGTCTGGAACAAGCACCCACTATCTGTATCTGCAATTAATTTCGATAGTTTGCATGTCATTCCTCCATATGTAATCGGTGAAGAGGGGGCCCAAATTACAATTAGAGGCCTTCCTGAAGGAGTGAGTGGTTTCCTAAAGGCGGCACGAGTAATGCTTCCACCAGACAATGTGAACGTGGTAGATGTAGCCGAAATAGAAGATAGTATCAAGCAGATTTTGACACCAAAGCAATTGGAAGTTGCAATTCTAGCGGTCCAATCTGGATATTACCAAAATCCTAGACAAATCAGCAAAAAGGATCTATCAGAACTATCAGAAATCCCACGCTCTACACTACAAGAGCACCTTGCAAAAGCAGAGGCTGCATTGGTTGAATGGGCCGTCAAGACCCACCTCTCCAAATAGAAAGCAAAGCCTTGTAATAAACGACTCACTGGGTATAATCATGAGCAAGAAAGAAGCGCTTCTACCTGGGGGTAAAGGCGTTTGGATTCCAATCGACCATGGTGTTTCTGATTTTCCGGTTAACGGATTGGAAAACTTGGACCAATTGATTGAATCAATATCACATGCAGATGCAATAGTTGCCCAAAAGGGAGTTGTTTCACATTATTCTTCCAGTGAGGCAAACTTCGTCGCCCACCTTTCTGTTTCTACACGACATGCAGGAGACAGAAGCAGTGACAAAATGTTGGTTGGAACTGTCGAAGAATCCCTTTCAAGAGGCGCTAAAGGAGTTAGCGTCCAAGTAAACATGGGTAGTCCTGACGAACCCGAAATGATTGAACGTTTAGGAGCAATCACCCAAGATTCACACTTCTTAGATTGCCCCGTACTAGGAATGATTTACCCTCGAGGGAAAAATCTTGACATCATGAAAGGCGATGATACAGAGGGAGCAGCTCATGCAGCAAGGCTTGCATTTGAGTTAGGGTGTGATGTTGTCAAAACCAAGTGGACTGGTTCTGTAGAATCATTTCGCAAAGTTACCTCAGCCGTACCAATTCCGGTATTGATTGCAGGAGGGCCTGCTGGAGCAAACACTGAAGAAACGCTAACCACAGTTCACAAAGCAATGCAAGCAGGCGGTGGTGGAGTGTGCATGGGCCGACAGGTTTTCTCACACTCCAATCCCAAAGCGATGGTTTCTGCACTAAAGGCAATTATTCATGATGGGGCCAGTGTAGAAAAAGCAATGCTAGATTATGGATTGTGATACGATGCAAGTATGGCTTGAATCTGGCGAGCCCACTGAGGGCGTCGATTTAGTTCTAGGAACTGATTTGCAGATTGATGGAAACGCTTTGTACATCGAAGGCAAGCAAGTAGGGCGTAGAGTCGATGTAAGTGATTCTGAAGGACAATCTAAAGCTCGTGCTATGGCGGGTAGTGTTGAATGGATTCTCCTTGATCTCGGAGAATGGAAGATGATACCTATCGAGAATGTTATTGCCGCATGTGATGGAGGACCAACCAAAGTTGCGGCAAGAATTTCTTCGCCCGAACAAGTTCTTGGTGCTGCATTCGCATTAGAAATCGGTGTAGATGCACTATTGGTTGACGAAAAAACTCTCCAAACAGCACTGATTGCTAAATCCCAAAGAGGTGAAGTCGTGGCTGAAGCAATTGATGAAACCGACAATCAAGAGCTAGAGTTATCTCATCTAGAAGTCATTGAGGTACGCGAAGGAGGAGTTGGCGACAGAGTTTGTGTCGACCTAACCTCATTGCTAGAGCCGGGAGAAGGGATGATTGTCGGTTCGAGTTCGAAATCGATGGTATTAGTCCATGGTGAAACTGTAGAATCTGAGTTTGTTCCTACTAGACCTTTCAGAGTTAATGCAGGCGCATCTCATTCCTATATCATGATGGCAGATGGTACGACATCATACCTTAGTGAACTGAAAATGGGTGACGAAGTTTTGGTCGTGAATAGCAAAGGAGAATCACGTAATTGCGTAGTTGGTAGAGTCAAAATTGAGAAACGACCGTTTATTTTATTCCGATGGAAAAATGAAAATGATAATGAAGCAGGGGTTCTCTTGCAACAAGCGGAGACCGTTAGGCTCATCTCTGAATCCCGTGGACTTGTGTCAGTAACTGAACTAGTACCTGGCATGAAACTGCTGGGCTGGAATGGAGGAGCAGGACGCCACGTAGGGCAAACAATCAGCGCTGAAGTGGAAGAAAGATGAGGTGAAAAAATGGCAGTATTGGGTTCTGGCAACTCAAATGGAGGATGTAGCCTCCTACACGCTGCTGGCATTGGATATGGAGCCTCGCTCGCTTTGGACCTCCCAGTAAAGGTTAGATTGCTCGATAAGGAATCAAAGAGGGCTTTAGACGACCCTGATGGATTACTAGAACAAGTTCTGGCTGCTTGGAAAAATGCTGGCCAACCTGTTCCGGAAGGTGAATTGTACTGGTCTGTCAGATCTGAGATTCCTCCAAGGCAGGGCTTGAAATCTAGTTCTGCAGTTGCCGTTGCTGCCATCAAGGCGCTATGTGATGCCACTGGAGTAGAATTAGAAAATGCAGACATTGTAGACATTGCAGCAGCTGCACAATTATCTGCAGGAGTCTCGATTACTGGAAGTTATGATGATTCATGGGCCGCTCTTGAAGGCGGATGGAAACTAGTCAATGCAAATGCTGAGGACGCTCGCACGGGATTGTTGCTAGAATCGCCAGGACCACCATCAGATGATTGGGTTGTAATCTTGGTATGCCGAGGAGACAGAGAAAAAAGACCTGAATTGGAAGACTTCACTTTGCATCAACAGGCATTCGTTCAAGCGCTTAACGCACTACAGGAAGGTAACGACCTAGTTGCACTTACTTGGAACGGTAGAGGAGTCATAGGGGCATTGAATGATCCTGTTGGAAGAAGATTGACGAATGATGCATTCGTCAACGGGGGAAGAGCAGCAGGAATTAGTGGCTCTGGACCCGCAATTGTGATTTTTGCATCTGCAGTGAGTAGACCAACCATTGAAAGAATCAAACAATGGTACAGTAGAAACGACTCAATGGAAGTGATTGAAACTAAGGTTATCAATGCTGATTTCGGCTCTATGGACGAATAACCATATTCTTGAATGAAAGCCTGCTGAACCAATCCGATACTCATGCGCATGAGCCTAGGCGAAAACATGGTTGTGACTCTTTTTGGAGAGTCCCATGGGCCCGCAGTAGGCGCTCTTATAGAAGGAATGCCGCCAAATATTGAACTCGATGCTGACCAACTTATTGCCGACATGATTGCGAGAAGACCAGGGTCGGGCTTAGCCAGCAAAAGGAAGGAAACCGATGAGGTTGAAATCCTATCAGGAGTACATTCTGGCAAGACAACAGGAATGCCTATTCTTCTTCTGATAAAGAATCGAGATGTTCGCTCTAAGGATTATTCATTCTTGCCTTATCAACCGCGTCCGGGCCATGTTGACCATCCTATCAATGTCAAGACAGAGGGTGCTGCTGACCTCAGAGGTGGCGGCTCTTTCTCTGCCAGGTTAACCGCAGGTTTAGTCGCAGCAGCATCACTTTCTCGCAATGTGCTACCGCCTGAATGGAAAATCGAGGCAAAAGTTGGAGCTCTAGGTGGACTTGAAGGCGATGCAGGAATAGAATTAGCCGAACAAGCCCGCAAAGATGGAGATTCCTTAGGAAGTCGTGTTGACTTGGTTATCTCTGGACTACCAGTAGGTTTTGGTGAGCCTTGGTTTGAAGGGATTGAACCGGCACTAGCGAGAGCACTGATGGCTATTCCAGCAGCCAGAGCGGTCGAATTTGGTCGCGGCGTGAGTGCTGGTGAAATGAGAGGAAGTCAGCATAATGACAAATGGGGCAAGGATATGTCGTTGTCTGAAGGTGCAGATGGAGCATTGGGAGGAATGGCTAGTGGAGCACCTATCCATGTTCGAGTAACATTCAAACCACCGAGTGGAATTTCTAAGCCTCAAGAAACATTCAACCAAGTTACTGGAATGATGGAAGAACTAGCTATCAAAGGAAGACATGACCCCGTTATTGGGCCTCGAGCACGCCCTGTTGTAGAAGCTGTAGCCAGATTGGTTATCGCAGACCTTGGAATACAGGGAGGATATATCGATGAATGATATCGTTGTCCACAAGTTTGGAGGTTCTTGCCTTCGAGACGGTAATGATATCGACCAGATTGCTGAAATTATCAGTAGCACAGAAGGGCGACCAATCATTGTCGTATCTGCACTTTGGGGCATGACTGATCGATTAATTCGTGCATCGAGGGAGCCAAGATACGCTAGCAGATTGGTTCAAGATTTGACTTATCAGCATTTGCGATTTGCACCGGGCCTAGATTCAGGTGAGTTTGGAGAATTATTCAACAAGGTAATTTCTGGGATTTCTAAGGAATTACTCAAACTCTCCAGTGGTGAAGAATCCTTGCGTTCTGAAAACCTAATATTGGCTGCAGGCGAGAGACTCAGCGCCTTAGCAGTAGCCCACCGATTGAAAGAGAACGGTATTGAGGGCGCTCACCCGGTCGGAGCAGAGGATATTGGTTTGCGATTGAAAGGAATTGGTAGAGCCAAAGAGATCGATATCGAATCTTCCAGTGTAAACCTTGACCGCCAAGAACTCGGAGGCGTACCTATTCTAACCGGCTGGTTCGGGGAAGGAGTCGACGGCAATATTGCACTGCTAACTAGAGGAGGTTCAGACCATTCTGCTGCAGCATTTGCTAACTTGATGAATGCATCAAAGCTAATTCTTTGGAAAGATGTAGATGGAATTAAGCAACTCAATCCACGTTGGGGAATTGATACTCCTGCGATCCCATATTTGGGCTATGGTCAGGCTGCTGAACTTTCAATGCATGGAACACCGGTAATCCATCCCGCCACAGTATTTCCTTTAATTGAAGAAGGAATACCAATCGAAATCAAGAATTTCAATGAACGTGATTCTACCTCCTCAACAGTTATTGGACCTGATATTGCAACCGACGAAGTTATCGCAATTGGTTGCCAGCCAGGAGTTGCAATAATCACTAATGACAAGCCATTAAGCAGTGATTTGCTAATGGAGATTGAGAGATTGGGGGTTACACCATGGTTGATGAATTCGACACCCGAGGGTTTCAAAATCATATTACCTAAGCATGATTTACATCATTTAGAAAATATCATTCCAGGAAAGATTGAGTTCAAAACAGCAATCATTTCCATTCTAGGAAAACCAAATATCGGGATTGAGCACGAATTGGTTTCAACTAATGACTACGGAACAAGGATAATTGTAGAAACAGAACAACTGCATGAAACAATTAGAGAATTGTATCATTCCTTATTCTCTCGCCAAGACTGCAAGTGAGTTGGTAAGTCGAGAGCGAACAGTGCTCCTACTACCAAGAATACGAACAGTGTTCCAAGAGCAACACCATATACTGAAATCAATTCTACAGATTCTTCCATTCTCAAAGCGGTTTGTTCTGAGAACAATGAGATAAATGCTGGTAGGATTGTATTAACCGAAAGAACTAGCATTGCCAAGCTTCCTGCGATTAGTGGATTGATTACAAGCGAACGGTGATACTTTCCAATAATCTTCTTCACATTCATCACGTAAACTTCACGGGTTCTGATAGAAGTATCAAGCATGCTGAATCTGATTACACCATTTGACAATTCAAAGTACATGACAAGTAGTACGGCGTAGACAACGACGAGAATTGTTAGCAGGAATTGGCTGTCACCAAATCCAAACAGATCTTGAGATAGTGAAACCTTAGAAGATGCGAAACGCATTACTGAAAGGATGAACAAGACATAAGATGCAAGCATGAATCTAGCATCTCTAGACATAGTTCCCCAGAATCCTGTTCCAATTGCACCTGCAACTACCATCAATTGAAGTATATTTGCAACGGTCATAGAACCGGTAATTGCAAACCAAATTGTTCCAACTGCAGGAGTAACGATGTATGTTAGAATGCCCAGAGCAATCAATACACCATAGCAACCTAATTGCAAATTTTGAACCATCTTGTCTGCGGGTAGGAACTTCATCTTTGGAACCAACGGCCCTCCGAGTAGACTCTCAACGAATGATGGAATCTCAACGGTTGGAATTGCATCCTTTGGAATATCTCCAGATGCATTACCTTTGGCTGCTAGCTTTTTCCTAGAAGGAGCGGAAGAGCGTACAGTCTTACCGTCGTATAGGTGCGCAGTATCACCAGATTTTGCTGCCATTCATTTCCCTCCTCAGAATCCTCTTGCGCCTGCAAGTGCGGTTGATAGTAGCATATCAGGCTCCCAATCCATGATGTTAACTCCAAGTCCTCTTAATTCACTGATTAAGACATCTCTCTCAGTCTTCAGAACTTCGTATCCAGTACGGTCTAATCTCTTAGCATCAAACTCGAATTCAAGGCTCGATGGTGAAAGAACTGTAACGTCAAAATTGCGGGCTCTGAAGTCTCTTAATGCGCTAACTACTGTAGGATCATCTTCCAAGTTAGATAGAACAATGATCGGACTTCCCTTGTTTATGTGTGGGAGAATCCTGTTCACAACTACTTGTAGAGGAATATTTCCTCTAGCCATAGCACCAGCAAGTTTGGTCAATATGACATACAACTGCTTCTTACCTGTATCACGGTCTACACTAACGACTTCATCACCATAGGTGATTAAACCGACAGAGTCACGTCGACCAAGGAAATACTGAGCAAGGCTTGCAGCTGCTCTGGTCGAGTAGACCAGAGCGTTTCTAGAAACAGGGCCAGTTTCGGAAACCGCACGTGAATCGACAATCAGAATGATATCACTGACTGCGTCTCTTTCACGCTCGTTAACCATCAATTTTCCACTTCTTGCGTAAGCGGACCAGTTGATTGCACGGAATGAGTCACCTTCGAAATACTCACGCAGTGAGTAGAATTCAGAACCAGGACCTGGTTGACGAATATTTACTGCACCAGTGAAAATCTTTGGCACTTTCGACTTGACGAATGTATCTTTCAAATCTTCCATCTTAGGGAACACAAGGAAATCATTGTAGACATGCAGTTCCTTTTCCTTGTGGAACAGTCCGAATGGATCTTGGACACGAACAGCAACCGGTCCAAGGCTGTAAAATCCTCTAAGTGGACATTCGACAGTGTACTCGATGAAAGTTTCACGGCGTGGACCAAGTTCCATCAGAATGTAATTTGCGCCATCTTTGATACGCATCACTTCTGGAACACGGTCTTTCACTTCCAAAATCTTACCCAATGCTGAGTGATTTTGCATTCGCAGCGTGACACCAACTTCTCCGTCTTCAAATATTCTAGCACTGGAGAGCTTACGCATGGCCGATACATTGGACAGAGAGACTCCTTCCTCTCCTGACCATTCTTCTGCACGGCGGCCGCTAGCAGCAACATCAGCGTGACCGCCGAATAATGCTGCCCAAGTTAGGAACACGAAAATTACCACAGCGATGGTAACCAATTGCGAATTCCTCAATGTAAGACCTAGCAGGTACATTGCTACCGCTAGGGAACCTAACATTGCACTCTTACGACTCCACATGCTATTCGCCTCTCTATTTCAGTTCAGAAAATATCAGACGGTTGGCACTGGAACTTCTCGCAAAATTGTTTGAATTACTTCACCCTGTTCCAATCCCTTGATTTGGTGCTCAGGCTTAAGGATAATTCTGTGTGCGATTGCAAGTTCAGCAACTGTCTTGATGTCATCAGGTGTTACGAAATCACGGCCACGTAGAGCTGCTGCTGCACGTGAGGTCTTCAGGAGAGCCTGAGAACCACGAGGCGATGAACCTACGAGAACACGAGGATCCTCACGGGTTCGGCTTACGATTTCAACCATGTACATACGTAGAGCAGGGTCGACATAGATGTCTTCACATGCTTGTTGCATAGCAATAACACGCTGAGGGTCAGTGATGACGTCGACATCGACAGCATCCTTACCACGTGTAATACGGCGAGCGAGGATTTCATCTTCGTCCGCACGGTCTGGATAACCAACGCTCATCTTGAACATGAAACGGTCCAACTGCGCTTCAGGAAGCGGGTATGTACCTTCTTGCTCAACAGGGTTCTGAGTTGCCATAACAATGAACGGTGCTGGTAGTTTGTGAGTGACTGTTCCGATAGTCACCTGCTTCTCCTGCATAGCCTCAAGCAGAGCTGCTTGGGTCTTAGGAGGAGCACGGTTAATCTCGTCAGCTAGTAGCAGGTTACAAAATAGTGGACCTGGCTTGAAGGTAAATTCTCCCTTCTTAGCATCGTAGATGTTTGTACCGGTAATATCTGCAGGTAGCAAATCCGGAGTGAACTGCACACGCTTGAAGTCACAACCCAGCGCATCTGCGAAGGTGTTGGTCATCAAAGTCTTAGCAAGTCCTGGGTAATCTTCGAACAGTAGGTTACCGTTCGAGAGGATGTTAATCAGAACGTTGTCAATAACGTGGCTCTTACCGATAATTACCTTCTGGACTTCGGCGCTAATCGCTTGAGCGATTGCTCCGACGGCCTGAAGACGTTCACGGACCTCTGGGCTACTCTGGTGTTTAGGCTGTGCCTGTGCCGGGGCTGGTGCTGCTGGTGCAGGTGCTGCAGGGGCTGGGGCCGGTGCTGCTGGGGCTGGAGCCACTGGGGCTGGTGCCGGTGCAGGTGCAGGCGCTGGTGGCGCTGCTGGGGCCGGAGCCGGTGCTGGCGGTGCTGCTGGTGCAGGTGGTGCCGGCGCAGGGGGGGCTGCGGGTGGTGGTGGTGCTGGCTGCATGTCTATTTTACCTCCTAGTTTACTTTCCCCAACGTCGAATTTGTTGCAATAATTGCCTTAATTCTTCGTTGGAATATGAACGCTGTTGTGAGTACAACAGCTCGATTAGGCGAGGATCCTTTACCATGGACTGGACCTCGCCCGGTGTCTTCCTAGCCATTTCGTCTCTGGTTAGGTCATTAAATTGGCGTACCTTGGCCATCATGGCTTCTCTTACGCGCTGTAAATACTGATTTGGGTCTACCTTATTCGGACGCTCCCTAAATCTGGTTAAATCGAATACATGGCGCCAATTCTCTTTTTCTGGTACAACCATGATTGCGATGGACAATAGTGCCATCAAGTTTAGTACAATTAGCCACTTTAGCAAAGTATCGCTAGTTAGCATTACAATAGCACCCATTGCTTCAGTGAATGGAGAAGACATTGCTGAAGTAACGTGCCTAGATTCGTCGAACACGATGTAGAAGTTGCTGTTCTTACTGGTGATTACAGTAGAGATGTCTTCATTCTCATGTTCCATCATATCTCTAATCAGAGTATTGAAGTAATCTTCGTTACCATTCCAATCAGTACCGCTGCCATCAGTAGAGGATAGAAGAGAATCCCAGCATGGGCGCTCGCCATAGAAACCAGAGTCACATTGCTGCTTGCCGGTTACTTCTGCGTCTGCGATATCCCACAAGTGGTTTGCAAGAACTGAGTGGTCAGAGATGAATACGATGCTACCGGTTACTTCCACATTCCCTTCTCTAACACCCTTGACTTGGTCAATCGCTTCAATACCAGGATAATCCATTCTGACGATTAGACCAGTGTTATTACCACCTAGAATTGGGTTGTCTGGGTCGTTTGCATCCATGTTCTCTCTTGCGATGAAGGCTGATCCTGAAGCGTGAGCTAAGACCTTGACATTACGAGAAGTGTCTTCATTGTCTAGAACTTGAATTGCTGTTGGGCGGTGGAAGAGAACAGGAAGTGCACAGTCGCTGTATTTAGAACTGTCTTGTAGAGATTCTGCACTGCAGTAAGGACGGCGCTCGAATTGGTCATCCCAGACCTTGTTTACTCCAGCAACAGCCCACAATTTGCGAGAATCCGGAGGTTCTGCCTCACCGGTTTGGCTAGCTACCTCGTAGTATCTGTTAGGGTCTACAACTGGTGCATCAAAGAACTTGACGTCGAACTTGTCAGCCACTGTCTGAGCATTTGTTGAATTAGCAGCGATAATTACCTTGCCACCTCTCTCGGTGACGAAATCATGCAAAGCTTCTGCTTCTGCATTATCGAATGGTTTCTCAGGAGCAGCAATAATCAGCATAGTGCGGTGAGGCTCTCTCCAATCATTGACCAACATAGGAGTTGACATTGTATTTGCAATAACATAGTCCATGCCATCATCACCAAGAGAATCACGCATGGATGATACTTGTTGATACTGAACATTTTGTTCCTCATCTGTTACATATGCAGAATAAACCGTAGTTTTATTGGCAGAGGTGGCCACGATTATTGTTGTTGAAAGCAACATTGCGACGATGAATCCAATGAGGAGCCAGGTTTCTAACCTGATTCCAGATGTATCATCTTCCGTCATTATTAGCACCTCAAAAAACGGCCACGTGCAAACGTAGCAGTTTTCGCAACTCCAACCCACTCATATAGATTATCGTAGGTTGAGCGAGCAAATTGTATGAGTATCAACTAGAATGAAGGAATATCATTCCCTGAAAGTGTAAGTTTTATTGCTGTTCACGGCGGTAAAATGCAGATATTAACACTGTAAATATACACATAAGTGAAGAAACGGCAGGCAAACTAGAGGATTCTGATTTCAAACCTGATGAATCTGAAGATTCGGTTTCTTCCAATTCTGCGTTCTCTTCCTTCACATCAATTGCCTCGACATTGAACTTCAAAGTTTCAGAATATGTCTTCCCATCCCCAACACTCGCAACTGAGAAAACAAGGTCACACTTCTTTTCAGGGTGGCTCGAAGAAGCAATCAATTCTATTTCAGCCCACCATTCTCCGTTTGCTTCCTCATTTGAGTTCAATTTACTCTCGCCTTCGAGTATTTTGGATTCCATTTGAGGACATCCTCTGAATGAAACACTAGGAGTTTTTATTGCGTCAGCAGAATTTCCTTTATTGCGGATTTTTACCTCAACGAATTCNCTNGTGCCAGATTTGATATCATCNGCCATATTCCAATTATCCGTAGCAGCAAATTCAATTTCTAGAGAGTAAACTGGAGTAAATCTTAGATTTTGATCGATAGTTTTCGAACCATCGCCTGCTTGACCTGCTACAACCAAATCAGATACCACTACCTCGAGAGAAAAGACTTCACTAGCAGGGCAAGGTTCTCCTGAATCTCCATATCCATTTCCTGAAATCTTGATTTCAAATGTCTCATTTGTGTTAGCTCCTACATTCACTTTACTCTCTGAGTCTATTGCGAACGAACTCTCGTCGCATTCAGATGGATAAGTCATCTCAACTTCTATGTCGTAGTCAGAAGGCAGAGGCCTAGTATTATCAATCCAGAACTTTAGTTTAGTTTCAAATTGCAATGAATCATCCAAATCCATCATGACCTCATCATCTTCAACTTCCCATCCGACATCCCATCCAGGATTGCTAACATCTGGTAATTGAGCACTAGCAATCGGAAGGAGAATTGCCAAGAATAAAATCGAGACCACGAATTTCTTCATTGTTATTCCTCACATGCTCTCTTGATTAGCACTTTTATCATGTTTCTGCGATATCTGGGAGGTAGTGAAGTATTGTTTACTGGTTTTGTTGAGTTGTACACTGCATCACAAATCGCTTTGACATCACCATTAGATTCTGCAACTTCTGTATCGTGTCTGCGCGGAATGCTTTCCAATGCAGTTGTAGCAACTCTTAGAGTTGACCTATCGCCTTTTTTCCATGCAGCTGCAGCACCTGCTTCAGGGAAATCCCAAGTATCTCTTAGCCTTAGTTTTCGATAGGCTCCAGTCCAATCTGCCACATCATCTGGCAGAGAAACTTTGAGCATGAACTCTCCAGGTTGCAATACATTTCTTGTCATTCCATCTAACTGATAGAACTCCGTAATTGGCATTTCTCGCTCACCATTCGGCCCAATCAAGTGAACTCTTGCATCCAAAACCATGAGATTTGGTGCGATGTCGCCTTGGTAAGTAGCGACACATAATTCGTTTTGATTTGGAATGACTCTACAATCNGCCCCTGTTCCACAATCACATTTGTGACACCAGTCAATGCTGCTGCGCCATTCTTCGGTTTGATTGAACCAGAAACAGCGTGTGTCAAGGCAAAGGTTCCCACCTAATGTTGCATTTCTTCTAATCAGTGAAGATGCAACTTTACTCGCTGCTTCACAAACCAAAGGATGTACTTCTTCGCTTTCTGCAATATCATGTAAGCGAGCCATGCAACCGATTTCATTCATTGAAATCTGAGATACTCCCTCGATTCCTGAAAGAGAAATAACGTGAGGTTTGGTGTTGATATGCCACTTGTAGTTCGGAATCAAATCCGTTCCACCAGCGATCCAATCAAACTCTTGTCCTGTTTCCAAAAGTTCTGCAGCAATCTTGCATGCTTCTTCTACAGTATTCGGACTGTGAAGTTCAAAAGGAGGCATCAGCATCAGTTTTCACCTCCCATCTGTCTCTGTTCTTGCTTGAGCCAGGCTTTACCTGCTAGTCCCAATTCCGCAAGTTGTTCTGGTTCTGGCTTATCAGCAGACTTCCATCCCTCGACTTGGTCTTCTAAAGGAACATCTGGATTGAATCCAAACAATACACCATTCACGTACGCATTTGTATCCTCACTTCGTTGCCTCTTCTTATCACGGATTTCGTGCTCTGCTGCTCGCTTTGCCAACTTTTCCTGTAATTCAGAGAAATCAAGCCTAGGAACCGGCAATTCAGATGGGTCGTCGATTCCTTCGACTTTCATCTTCTTAGCAATCGCAGCCCAAACCTTGTCTGGAGTTAATGGAAGGTCGTTAATTCTGATTCCAATGGCATCGTAAACTGCGTTGACGACTGCTGGTAAGATAGGAAGAAGCGGTCCTTCACCGGCTTCCTTAGCACCGAATGGGCCTTCTGGGTCACATGATTCAATGATAATTGGAGTTACGTTTGGCATTTCATGCACACTCGGAATCTTGTAATCTAACAAGTTTGCATTCTGAAGGTGACCTGTTCTTCCATATACCATCTGTTCAGTTAGAACTTGACCTAATCCCATGTGACATGAACCGATAATCTGGCCTTCAACAGCCAGAGGATTCAGTGCCTTTCCACAATCGTGAGCAGCCCATACGTCTGTACACTTGATCATTCCAGTTTCAACATCGACTTCCACTTCGGCAACATAAGCCGAGAATGAGTATGCAGGTGCTAGGCCAGCAGCTGCACCTTTGTGCACTCCGCCCATTGGAGGGGAACGATAAGCCCCTGAGGAAATTAATGCGCCCTTGTCTTCCTGTGCTTTGTGTAGAGCTTCGAGGTAAGACATGCCAATAGCAGGGTCGTGCTTGTAGTAAATCCGCCTGTCGTTGAGAACCAGAGTGTCTGGATGGTAACCTAAAGCGTCCCAAGCAGCATTGAGTAATTTTTCTTTGATTTCCAATGCTGCTCTGATTGCTGCATTTGCATTCATGAAAGTGACTCTAGAAGAGTATGAACCCAAGTCTACCGGACTGGTATCGCTCTCATGACTTCGGACGTGAATCATTTCAATCGGTAATGCAAGTACTTCAGCTACAACTTGTGCGACCGCTGTGGTGGAACCCTGCCCAATATCTGCCGCACCAGTGTGTACTGTTACTCCTCCATCCATATCTATCTGGATGTGCACAGTTGCGTGTGGGAATTTGTTCGGGTCCCAGTGGATTGGTAACCCTGAACCTGAAATGAAGAAGCCACAACCTATTCCAATTCCTTTTCCAAGTGGTAACTTCCTGAACTTGTTGTCCCAGTCGCTTCCTTTTCGGACTTCTTGCAATGCTTGACGCATTCCATTCGAGGTGATTCTGAAACCAGAGATCGTTCTCGAATGCGGAGGTAGAAGGTTAGCTAAACGCAAGTCGATTGGGTCTACTCCTAATTGCTCAGACATATCGTCCAGGCCAACTTCAACGGCACACCTTGTGTTAACTGCACCGTGACCACGCATCGCCCCACTTGCAGGTTTGTTTGTCCAAACTCTGGCACCGGTGTAGTGGAAGGAGCCCAATTCGTAAGGAGCCGTTGCTAGAACTCCGTTGTAATAGGAAGTGACGTGGCCGAAAGATGCGAATCCTCCTCCATCGATTAGAGCATCGATATCGAAACCTGAAATCCTAGCCTCTTCATCAGCGTACATCTGTACCTCGATGTGGCTTGGGTGTCTTCCGCGGTTAACCCAGAATACTTCCTCTCTATCGAATGTAATTCTGACTGGCTTTCCTGCCTTGCGAGAAAGTATTGCTGCACACATTTCGTGCGGGAATGGGTCTGACTTTCCTCCAAAACCTCCACCGACAAATGTTCGTATTACATTGATTTGATGCATTGGCACATCTAGTACCGTTGCTAAGGCTCTGTGTGCATAATGAGGAACTTGTTGCGGAGTGTATAGTTGCAATCTCCCGTTTGAATCCCAGTGAGCAACAACAGCATGAGGTTCTGTGAAACCGTGGTTTACACCCATGTATTTCCATTTACCATGGTACATGGCATTCGGATTCTCAACCATTGACCTGTCACCGAATTCTTGGAAAACTCTCTTCTGAACATTTGTTGTTCCAACGTGATATTTCCCTCTCCAGTGGATTGGTTCATCAACATCTTCTAGCCCCTTTTTCATATCGTGAATCGAATCAAGGACTTCGTATTCTACTTCAATCAATGATGCGGCTTCTCTTGCAGTTGCTTCGTCTACAGCTGCGACACAGGCTACCAAATCTCCAACGTGCCTGACTTTCTCTACAGCCATTGCGTGTTCATCTTTGGTAACTGGTAGAACGCCGAATTTGTTAGGCGCATCTTCCCCAGTAGCCACTGCAATAACGCCCGGCAAAGCTTCTGCTTTCGAAGTATCAATACTGATTACCTTAGCATAATGGTGTGGAGAGCGAACAATCCTACCAATAATCTCGTTTGGCAGCCTGACATCATCACCATACCATGCTTGTCCAGTGACTTTAGCATTAGCATCGACAAGTGGTATCGCTTTACCAACGATTGTTCCTGTTCTAGCCCTATCGTGAATATGAGAGCCAGCGGGTTGCTTCTCCTTTCCACCTACCATTTCAGGGATGAAATCAAGGTCTCTTGGCTTCATTTCCGGTCTTGAACCGCCTGATCCTGGCGGCCCGAAACTTTGCTTACCTGCCACTCTTTTGCCGTCTTTACGGACTTCTCCAGAACCGCTACCGGGCTGCTGTTTGTAACCTCCAGACACGGTATCACCTCGCATGGCCCGGAGGCATTGTCGGTTCATCAGGGCCTCTTGGGTGAGGGTCTGGGTGAGCATCGCTAGCCGCTTGCGCAGACTCCGCTTCACCACGATGGATTGCGGCAGCTGCTTGAATCGATTCAATGATTTGCTGGTAACCAGTACATCTGCACAGGTTTCCTTCTATTGCACAAGCAATCTCAGCATCTGAAGGATTGGAATTAGTATTCAGTAGAGCCTGAGAGGCGACAAGGAATCCCGGGGTGCAAAAACCACACTGAGAGCCACCATGTTCTGCAAAACACTGCTGAATAGGTGCCAAGTGGGCGCCATCTGCAAGACCTTCAACCGTAGTAATGGATGAACCATTGGCATCTTGGGCCATAGTTAGGCAGGAAAGGCGTGGCTGCCCGTCGATCATAACTGTGCAGCACCCACAAGTTCCCATATCACAGCCTCGCTTCACACCAAGACAGCCTGTCTTGTCTCGCAAGACATCTAGAAGAATTGCATTTGAGGGTGCTAAAACCTCACGGACTTGACCGTTTACTTCTGCGGACCACACTTTAGAAGGCGCTGCTGGAATCATAGAAACATGCTCATCTCCAACCATATCTGACACCAAGTGTTCGGGGGGAGTATGAATCACCCTTTCAGCATTGGCACTGAATTATCATAAATCAATCTTGGAAAAAAGTCGGTTTTTCTACCTGCGAGAGACCGCAGTAAAGTCATCTTTTCCAGCCTCCGGCTCCTTCCAATCTTCATCGCCTGGAAGGATTAATCCATCACCAATTTTCACTAAATCTGCAGCCAATTCTTGCTGTTTTTTGCAAAGATTGCTCCAATCGAAAGATGTATTTCGCCACTTAGCCCAAAGCCTCATTCTTCTCCATGAGGATTTACCCTTAGAATATAATTTCATTTGCAACTTTCCAGCGGTAGGCATCCACCAAATCATCAGTGGTAAAACCAATGCAGCAGGTAAAGCGAATAGGAACTCAATAATCATGCTGTATTCTGCTAGGCCTGCTATTGGACTCGAATCTGAAAGAAGCGCCCATGTGAATGCGCCCGCAGAAATTAGCCACCAAACAGGATAAGCAGCGAGTGCAGTATACAATTTCAATGCGCCCCGACTTGTATCTTCCATTTTCCGACCGAATATTCGATCTATGCTTACTACGAAAAGGAATGGAGGGAAGGAGCCAACTATTGCGCTGAATGTTACAAATCCAAGCATAAATGACCATGCAAATAGCCAGAGGAAAATTGATTTCATAAACCCAGAGCGGGTTACCGATTTAGGCCTTGAATCAACGTGATGTGGTTTCAGATCCAGAGAACCTAATTCAGACATATGGTCTCGAGTTCTCTTCTCTAATCGTTCACATTTCTGAGAATCGTTTATTGCAAGCCATTCCCATGCGGCTCTAACCCTTCTAGCCCCGATTACTCCTTGGCCGTAAGTTGCCAACTTTTCCAATTCTGTATTCTGTCTTCTTCTCTCTGCGCGAATAATCGAGCGAGCTTTCCAAATCAATTCTCTATCTTTCCAATCATCACGCGATAGAGAGGCCCTAGATATTTCACCTGAGATTATTGCGCTCAATTCTTCAACCGTTCCTTCGACTTGTATTGGCCTCTCAACACTAAGAGCAACTCTCTCACGGAAGTAGTGCTTACGACTGTAATGGATTCCTACTGGAATAATCACAGGCGGGTTTTCTTTAGACATTTCACGTGCTCTAAGCGCAATTCTGGCTGCGTTATCTTGAATTTCCTTGGTTTTTGGAGATGAATGAGATTCACCTTCTGGAAATACTACTACATTCTTCCCTGAAGCTACTTCAGTTGCTACTTGTTCCAATTCTTCATCATTATTGATGAATCCGTCAAATTTTACCTGCTCACCAGGAAGTAGACCTTGAGTAAGCATATTGTCGAACAAACCGCCAGGGTGCCATGATACGATTATTGCACCTCTATCAGTAGGAAGGTTCTCGACATCGATTACAGTAATCTCACGAAACCAGGTCGACATCAAAACTCGACTGAACCAGTTTTGAAGCCCCATGAAGGGGCCTGTCGACAAATGGTTTTGACATCTATGCCGATTTTACCTAGAAACACAGGGTTCAAACACTATTGCTTTATCGCGCGGAGCGCGGTGAAGAAGATGAGTGCTTTGAGACGAAGTTTCTGCCTTTTCGGATTGTTGATTTTAGTTGCACCATTAGTAGTTGCAACTGTTCCTGTTTCAGTGGATGTCAATGATGAAAATGAACCCCAAGGATGGTGGACTGAAACTACAGTTGACCGCAACCAAAACAAAATTGGTGACATGGTTGAACTTCACATGGACAACCCAATTTTCCTAGATGAGGACAATACTTTGCCTTTGATTATCGATTTCCATTTCACTCCTGGCCAAAAGGAAATTGACATGCTTGAGCGAAATGTCGACTACCAGCATCAATTCATTCTACATGGAATCGATGCATTGGCAGGAAGAGTTCCTGTAGATGAATTACTAACATTAAGGGACCTACCTGGAGTAGTAATGATTGAGTTAGATGGAATACTAACCATCGCAAATAATGATGCAAGAATCGGACACGGTGTCGATGTCACTTTCGCAGAAACTGGATATGATGGCTCTGGAACTACTGTGGCAATTATTGATACTGGACTTGATGGAAATCATACTAGTTTAGATGACCAAGATGATGACCCAACTACATATGACCCCAAAATTCTCGGATTCTATGATGCGGTTAACAGCCCAGATGATACAAGCGGCAATATCTTCCCATTCGATGACCAAGGGCACGGTTCCCACTGTGGTGGAACAACCGCAGGAACCGGAGCACCGACCTATGACCACCCAGGAATGGCACCTCAAGCCCATCTAGTTGGAGTAAAGGTGCTAGGAGCAGATGGCTCTGGTTCATTCGCAGGAGTAATGGCTGGAATGCAGTGGACTATTGACACAATGCACCAGTATAACACAAGAATCGCTTCAATGAGCCTTGGAGGACCAGGTGCTATCGAGTGGACCTCTTCTGAGGAAGACAGCGTGAACCGTCAAGCAAATGAAATGGTTAGAGCAGGGATTGCTCTTTACATTGCAGCGGGTAACAATGGAGTCAGCGCACAAATTGGAACCCCTGGTTCTGCTGAAGATGTAATTACTGTAGGTGCACTTGACAAAGACACCTCAATTGCGGTTTACTCTAGTCAAGGTCCAACAGAAGAAGGCAGAGTCAAGCCAAATGTTGCTTACATGGGAAGTAGCATCATGTCTGTCGAGTACAACTCTGGTGACCAATATTCTGCAAAGAGCGGAACAAGTATGGCTACACCTGGAGCAGCAGGTGTTGGAGCTCTTATGCTTCAGGCAAATCCAGATTTGTCGCCTTTCGACATTCGAAATATTATGCAGGAAACTGCTACTTACAGGCAATGTCACTACATGGGAGCTAACGAGCCATGCCTCGAAGATTTGGTTCCAAAGAACAGGCAAAACAACGTCTACGGACACGGACACGTCAATTCTTTGGAGGCAGTTCTGGAGGCTGCTGAATACAACCAACAATACACTTTCAATTCTAACATTACAATGTCAATTCCTGAAAATGCGTTTACTGACGGCTCGATTATACTAGGTCCTGGTTCTGAAATTAAAATCGATTTGAACCAAGGAATCGACACTGTGCAATGGATGAGCAACGACCTTAGAGACTCATGGTCTACTATACACTCTTATGATTACAGCACGAGTGTTATCTTGAACTATTATGACATTGTTGAAGAATTAGAACATCTGCCAGGGACACCTCTTCATGCTAATCATACCCTCTCTATGCGTGGCCTAGAAGGAACAACTTCCAGCCCACTGATTTCTGTTGATATTACCCTTACAGAGAAAGTTCTAGTTCCAACAGCTAGTGATGAGACTTCTTCTTTGAATTATGTAATCTATGGTTCAGTATTTGCTGCAATCATCCTAACCATCGTTCTAGTGATTGCTTTCATGAACAATGAATCTGAAAAAGAAGCGATTCATCAAAGAGATCTAGACATAGAAGAAGTGGTTGAAGCCGAAATCATAGAATAAAGCCTCCGTGAGGGCTAATACCGGCTCAACATTCAAAAGGCAACATGCTAAAGATTGGCCGATAAACATGGCCGATGCACCATCTAGACCTCAAAGACCGACTAATGCTAGAACTCTATCGAAGCGCGCAGGAAATCTATCTGCAAATGCAGTGTCTACACCTTCTGTTGAGATGGGCGTCATAGGTACACCAGTCAACATGGTCGACAACAGTTTGATGAAATTCGCCCAATTAATTCTCTTNGGAGTNGCNATGATAGGAATNTGGGCAGGATTGCTCAGNATTGCATTCCCTGGNGATGGACAAGAAACNGGNCANGCCGANTTCTTGGTACTAGGTTTCGGAGGTTTGTTTTCGGGATTACTTGCGATTTCATTGGTTGAGTTCCAAAGAAGAAAAGGTGGAAGTGAATTACAAAATGTTCACGATTACATGTTAGGTGTAGGATTTTTCTTCCTTGCAGTTGGAACCCTTTGGGGTTCAAGGTGGCTAGTTGGAGAATTAGCCTTACAGGATATCAAATGGTTCATCCCAGAAGGTACAGACCCTAGTGCAGAGGGTTGGATTCCTTCAGCTAACGCAATCTACGTACAAATGGCCGCTACGCTATCTCTGGCACTCGCTCAAACTGTTTACTTGATGCGTCTAAAGGGCGTGACTACATTCGGATGGTCGGTTACCACATTCACACCACTAGTAGTTGCATTGATCGGTTCCAGCATCTGGATGGAATGGTCAGAAAACATCGTGTCTTGGGAACTAGGTATCTCGATGATTGCTCTAGCGTCCCTCTCAATGTGGTTATCTCTGCGGGCGAATAGCGGAATCATATTTTCAGTGGTTGCTGTTACTTCGGGATTACTGCCTCTGTTATACGAATACAACAACGAAGATGTAGGTAACGGTGGAGCGATTTCCCTGCTTGTATTCATTATTGCCGTACAAGGTACGCTTGCTGCAGACCGACGCCTGCGACAGGACTTGATGCAATGGACTTCGGCTTTCCTAGTTGGAGAAGTAATTCTTGCAATGCTAATCGCAAGAGAACAAGAGTTTGAGTTAATCTTAGGTCCAATTCGACAATACGACCTCGGCACACTTTCACCATACCTCACACTCCAAGTTGGATTGTGGCTAGCGGTTCTAATCGCTTATTTCCCTGCTACATTGATGCGTAGAATACCATACATGCCAATTGGTTTGGCTGCTAGTTTGTTCATCATTACCCCAACTGCAGGACTAATACCTTGGGTTACGACCCTAATCATGCTACCATACTTACTAGTGATTTCTAAAGTCACTAGAAATTGGGTTGCTAACTTAACAATGCTAGCTGTTGGATTCTCATTCTTCGCTCAATCGCATTACACAGGAGGTTTCGAGCCTGGATGGCTAGAGTTTACCATACTAGTAGTAGTATTATTCAGTGGAGAAATAGGTAGAAAGAAAGGACACTTATCCGACTGGGCTCACTTCGTTACTCTCGGATTACTGGTTCTATCCGAATCTGTACTGTTTGGTGACGACCCATACACACCTTGGGCACTATTCCTCTATGCAGTCATCTCTTCATTCATGATGATGATGGAAGCACAGAAGTCTGGTGACAAGCAAATTGCATTCAATGCATCTTCCGCTACTGCAGGCTCAATGGTAATTGCAATCATTCTATCGGTATTCGATAGATTAGAAGTTCCATTACCAGATAACATCTCTTCAAGCCTCGACGGATTCAATATCACCTTAGCTCTCGTGGGACTGATAGTTTATGCATCTATGAGGAAATTCAAGAGAATTGAATTGGACATAGGGGTATTACTCAACTGGGCTGAAAGCCAGAGAAAGAAGGTAATGCCAGTATTTGATTCAACTACAAATGCTTGGGTTGTACCACAGGAAAGTGAGTTGAGGGACCCGATGGACTACTCCTGGGGCCCTCTAGGACGAATGAGTCTAATTGGACCAATGGTTCTGTTCACGGTTGCACTAACCTCAGTAGGGATCAGTGATTTGGCACAAAACATCACATGGACATTGTTGATGGTTGTACCAATAGGCATCATCATTGCTGAGGTGATTAGAGAAGAAAAAGCATCATCTTCTGGTAGAATGATTGCAACATTGACTATGATTGCAGTCGCTGCACCAATGGCTTGGAGTCTAAATGATGCTCGAAGTGATTTTGGTGTACTAGAAAATTCAATGATTTTGTTTGATTTGATGTTACTAGCTGGTCCTCTTGGAGTTTCGATAATGCTTGACAGGAAGGGCTTGAATGAAGACTCCCTGAATAGAAATGCAGACATTACAACATTAATGGGATTACTATTTTTAGGATTATTCGATACAACTGGCGGATTACTATTCATTCCGCTGTACATACTAGTCTTCTTAAGAGCACTAAAGCACAGATTAGCATTCGTGCTTTGCATCGCACCAATCGCATTCTTGATGTTTGGAGATGGAATCGCAGGTGACAGATTTGTTTCCGATGGAGCGATTGTTGCTGAAATCCTTGGTGTGATCAATCTAACTGCTTACGACCCGACTGAGGTTACTTTCCTCAACCTAAGCCGATTCGCCTTCTTAATGATGACAATTACCAATCTTGTAGTTCTAATCAAGGCGATTATTGACAAGCAGTATGAGGATGAGATAGAATTTGAAACACCTGTAGCGATTCCTGCAATATGGATGACCTTAGGTGTCTTTGGAGTACTACCTGAAGCAAGTTGGATATTGCTGTCTTTGACGATACTGCTGACAATTTACTCCTGGCTAATCGGAAAACTGGACCTGATTCCATGGACACCGGTCTTGACTTTCTTCTCGTTCTGGATTGGATTTACGAATGACTCGAATTTCAACCATTTCGATGAGATCGATTACATCACAAACAGCTTACTTGGCACCGGTTTATTCACTCTAGTACTCAACCAATGCAGTGCCAAGGGTTGGTTGTACAAGTATGCAGACGAAACTGTAGCAGGTGTAGAGTATTCTGTTGATGGACAACCAATTGTCAGCGTATTCGACTTGCGAACTGAAGTTGCTCGTGACAGATTAACTACAATTACACGCACTTGGACAATCGTTTGTTTAACATTCTCATGGACTGCACTCAAAGGAATAGGTACAGTCATTGGCGCTATCTGGGCAACATACGATGCATTTGCAAATGGACAGAAGTATTCACTATTCATTCTACCATTGCTACATGCTTTCGCAGTTTGGAACGTCCTAGAAAGGATGGATCAAACCGATGCATTACAGGACACCTTTGTAGGTTCAGTGCTAATGATAAGCGGCGTATTGTTGACAATTATTGCATCTAAAGCAGACCTTGCATGGAATTGGGATATATTTGATTGGTTGGATGAAATCGAATATTATGGATGGATTGACAGATCAGGGCAGTTAGGTATTGTTTACTTCTTGAGCGGTATTTCCTGGGCTTTGGGAGAAACGAACCTTGAGCAATTCATGTGGGTTGTTTGGGCAGCATTCCTTTCAGGAATTGCGGTTCAAGGATTCAGAGATGAAACAGAAACTCCATGGAGAAGAGGATTCGGTTCTATGGGTACAGTATTCTCTCTATTCATGCTCTCTCTAACCTTCGAAACTGAACTATACACCAATGTAACATGGATGTTCATGGGTGTAGTTGCTCTCGGATTCGGATTCGCTTACTTCTCTAGAATGGGAGAAGTCTCCACACTTTTCACTGAAGATTTCACTCAGGCAAAGGATGCGATTCTAGGTCAATTCGGCGGCGGTGATGGTGAGGAAGAAGAGACTGAAATTGAAGCAATCCCCGAACCTGTTCATTCTGAAGAAGACATGGAAGATGATTCTGAAGAAAGTGAAGAAGCAGAAGAGTTGGACGAAGTAATCGATATCGATGAAGAGGAAGATGATGTTGAAGAGGTACAGCCTTTGTTGAAGCAGGAAATTGAGGAGACCATTGTCGAAAAGGCGGCTGCAATCGTTGAAGAAGCTGTTGAACAGAAGATGTTCGAATACGATTTGCTATTGGACCCATCAGTAATGTCAGCGATTCAAGAATCACTTGCTAGCACGCCTCACGAAGGATTCAAGCCAGTGGTTTCGGTATCACCAAGTGGTAATTTGAAAATTGACTTCGTGCCATTGTGATTCATCCGCCATGATGAAACACTTCGCCAGCATGGGAGTGCTATGGCGAAAGAGATGGTATGGATCGATTTGGAGATGACCGGCCTAGATATCGAGGCAGAATCGATTATCGAAATTGCCACTGTCATCACAGATGCTGAATTGAACATTATTGCACAGGGCCCCAACCTAGCAATCAAAGTCAGTGACGAATTGCTTGAAGGAATGGATGAGTGGAATACCACCCACCATACTGCATCTGGACTGGTCGATAGAGTTCGCAATGAAGGCGTAAGCCTAGCAGAAGCCATTAGCCAGACATGTGAATTCTTGAGCGAAAATATAGAGCCGGGCACAGCGCCTCTATGTGGCAACTCAGTTCACAATGACAGAGTATTCTTGGCAAAAGAAATGCCAGAGGTATTGGATATGCTCCACTACAGAATTGTAGATGTTTCCACGATCAAAGAATTAGTTAATCGATGGTACCCTGATTTGCCAAGATATAACAAAAAAGAGGCTCACAGAGCACTGGATGACATTATTGAATCAATAGAAGAACTGCGCCACTATCGTGAGCATGTTTTCACAAATTGATTCCTTTGTGAGATGCCAAAATCTCGGCTAGAACTGCAATAGCGATCTCTTCAGGACTTTCTGCACCAATTTCAAGGCCAATAGGGCAATTTACTCTATCAAGAGTTTCTTGCTCAATGCCTGCTTCGAGTGCGACCTTTGTGAATGCGTTCCACTTTGATTTGGAGCCGATAACACCCAATCGGCCGTCATATCCAGCGAATAATAGACCCAACAAGCGCTCTTCATCTTCCTTCCAATCGTGACCTAGAAGCAGAATGTCACTAAATCGGGACAGGGATTCCTTATTCTCTGCCATCATGAAATCATTAGGGCATGAGTGGTGGGTTTCAGTAGCACCTTCGAGTTCAGCATATTCCGCCCTAGAGTCTTGAACCGAATAGCTCCAATCTAGCGGCTTACAAGCCTCAGCAATCGCTTTTGCACAATGTCCACCTCCCATCAGTAGAATGTGCGGCATAGGAATCAGAACCTCCAAAGCGACCGTCACACGGCCGCCACATAGACTGTCCAGAGGTTGTACCTCATAGCCCTTAGCCCCTTTGTTAAGTCCGTAAGTTATCACTTCGCCGCATGGTTTAGTCGCATCTTGAAGCAATTCTTTCAGACGTGAAATCACCTTCATTTCCAATCCTGCTCCACCAACTGTGCCTTCAATCTCAGATGCTGTGAGCGCAAGTCTTGCACCCATTTTCCCAGGCACAGAGCCTGCAGTCGATACGACGGTTGCTATGGCAACTTTTCTATTCAGAGACAATTGATGAAGAGACCATTGCAGAATACGTGCAGTCATCGCAATGCCTCCAAATCGCCGGGTGTGTCAATGTTCATATGTTCGCCGGGCGCATTTATTCTTTCAATTTCAAGACTATCTCTAAGAGATGCACTCTTCGCTAGTGTCAATACTTTCTCTACATCGCAAAGCAATAATGGATGACCACTAGGCATTGGAGACGTATTTTTCTTACATTCTAGCAATTCTGAAACTGTCTCAGTATTCCATCCACATCTATCGACAGGGCAAACCAAGACCCTACGTGGAGTCCTGCCTAATTCACTAATCAAGGAAATTAAACCGACCTGCAAGGAACCTGTTCTACCCGCTTCAGGATTTGGATTTACTACAACTATGGCTCCATTACATTCCAACATGACGTCCACTTGTAATTCTGCTCGAGTTACTACGATTATTGTCGAACTGCCGCTTTCCTGTAGCATTCGTACTGAGCGAGCGACCAATGTTTCGTCGCCCCATTTTACCAAGGCCTTAGGCTCGCCCAATCGAGATGATGCTCCCGCTGCCAAAACAATGGCGGGTACACCTTTGGCCATATACTCACAAATCCTTAGTGATTTCACGACCGATGATCATTCGCTGCACTTGGCTGCTTCCTTCATAGATTTGCATTACCTTGGCGCCACGCATTAGCCTAGCTACTGGATATTCTTCTGAATATCCGTATCCGCCATAGACTTGTACAGCATCAGTGGTTACTTCCATTGCGGCATCGGATGCGAATCTCTTGGCGTGAGCAGCGGATTCTGTATTACGGAGGCCTGCATCGCCTTCTGAAGCAGATTTCCAAGTCAGCATTCTGGATGCCTCGATTTTAGTTTTCATATCTGCGAGCATGAATTGAATTGCTTGATGGCGATGAAGTGGCTTACCGAATGTTTGTCTTTCACTCGAGTATTGCAATGCGTGCTCGTAAGCAGCCCTAGCAAGACCCGTAGCGTGTGCAGCGATGTTTGGGCGAGACATGTCGAATGCCTTCATTGCATTCATCCATCCGCCTGATTCTGATTCACCAACAAGATTTGCCGCAGGAACTCTCATGTCATCAAATGAGATTGACCTTGTATCAGAACATCTCTGACCCATATTGTTCTCTTTCTTTCCTAGAGAGAGGCCTGGTGTGTCTGCATCTACAATAAATCCAGACATTCCCTTGTAACCTGCATTTGGGTCAGTTTTTGCCAAAACGAAGAACCAGTCTGCCTTGCCTGCTCCTGTAATCCACATTTTTGAACCGTTGATTACGTAGTCATCTCCGTCTCTGATTGCCAATGTTTGACATGCTGCTACATCAGAGCCTGCTCCAGGCTCTGTAACCGCATAGGATGCTAATGCTCCTTCCTCGGCAACCATGCGTAGATACTTGTCCTTCTGTTCATGGGTTGCTCCTGTGATGACTGGGGCGCATGCTAGGCTTGTTGCATAAGCAGCTGTTGCAAATCCAGGGTCCCCCCAAGCTAATTCTTCATTCACGAGAACTTCTTCCATTATTCCTAAACCAGGTCCACCGTAATCTTCTGAAATGTGCAAGTTTAGAATTCCCATTTCGTGTGCGGCGTTAATCGCATCCTTTGGATACTCTGAATTCAGATCCCAATGTTCTGCATTTGGGCGGATTTCATCAACTGCAAATTCATGAGCGAGTTCGCGCAACATCTCCTGCATTTCATCAAGTTGGAAGTCGACCATGCTATGCCCACAAGGCCATTCAGCATAAGCAGTACTGTTATCAAATTACTAGATACCCTTGCCTTTCCAATTCAAGAGCCAAGATGAATAGAAGATAGAATGTGATGAGTATTCCTCCTTCCAAGCGACTGAACTTGAACCCAGTCCACATCATTCCCAAACAAAGCGATACACCGATTATTGTTGCTGGTATGATTAGGTACATGGTTAGGTCATATGATGCCGAAGTTAGTGAGATTGGTGTTATCAAAGCCGCAATCCCGATGGAAAGTAGAGGGTCTGTGATATTTGAGCCAATTAGAGTCCCAATAGCTACGCCTTGGCTCTTTCTTACAGCAACCATTGCTACAGTTAACTCGGGCAATGAAGTGCCTAAACCTGACATTGTAGAACCGACAATAGCGTGAGGAACATTGAGTTGATATGCTATCTCACAAGCATACTTCACAAGTTGATTCGCAGAATATACAGCCAAAGTCAAACCAATCACTACCATCACAGTGTAAGCGGTTCCAGTCCAAGTGAAATCGGATCGTTTGATGTTTTCAACCACTTGTTGTTCATCTTCACGAATCTTTGCAGTGTCACTAAGCAACCAAGTAATGTAAAGGCAGTAAATCAGAACGAGAATTCCTCCTTCGATTCTTGAAAGTCCGCCTCCTTCCCAAAGTAAAGCCGTTAGCAAAATTACTGACATCAACATTAGCAGCCCGTCTCTTCTCAACCACGCTGGTCGGATTCCCAACGGCTTGAATGCGACTACAATTCCCAATACTAGAGTAATCTGGACTAATACTGAACCATAGATATTCCCTACTGCTAAATCCATTAGCGCTGGGTCGTTTCCAGAAGTCGCAGAAGCGGTTGCAGTAACCAAAATCTCTGGCAGGGATGTACCTATACTGACTATGGTCAAACCGATTACCACTTCTGCCATTCCTGCCCTTCTAGCAAGCCCTTTTGCTCCTTCGACAAAGAAATCTGCAGAAGTGATTAGAAGTGCTAGAGCGATGATAATCAAGACTAGCAGGATGCCTATGTTGGTCCAATCGTTTTTTGCGGAAATTGTACCCAAAATTGCAAGTGTAACGAATAAAGCGAAGGAGATTAGGAGGGCGTTCCATTGAAGCAAAGCGGCAATGCCTTGCTTCTCAACCTGCTCCGCCATGATTGTGTGACGGAAAACTCCTCTTTGATGGTTGCGAAATATATAGAGAAAACTCATCAATCTCTTCAATCGTAGGACCAACATGTGGAACCGATATATTGCCGAGTTTAGCGGCACTTTCCTGATGGTTCTTCTGGGCTGTGGTTCAATTGCTCTTGGATGGGGCTCGCTGGCAGTCAGCATGGCATTTGGAGTTGGTGTTTTTACTGCAATTATGATATTCCAACCAATCTCTGGAGCACATATCAACCCTGCCGTCTCCATAGCTTTCGCAGCAAATGGAAATCTGGAAAGAGAAGCCCTTCCCGGCTACATTATCGCCCAATGCCTTGGTGGTTGGGCTGCCGCATTAATCGTGTTAGCAGGACATACAACACCCAGTGTTTCAACAACCCACGGATGGGGAATAGAAATTGCAATTACATTACTTCTGATGTATTCTATTCATGTTCTAGTTAGAAGAAAGGTCAACCTATTCTTCCTTGCTTTAGGAGTAGGTGCAACGGTCGGAGTTTTGGCGTTCGTATTTGGAGGGTTCACCGGAGCAAGTATGAATCCAGCTAGATCTTTAGGTCCAAATATTGTGAATGGAGAAGGATATCTAATTCTATATACCGTTGCACCAGTAATAGGAGCAGTGTTGGCTAACTTCATCCCTGAGCCACTTGACGAAGAGCTTTGACTACATGCTCCAAGCCAGGCACAGTATGGTTTTCTAGAGGTGGTGCAAATGGTACCGGGGTATCTAAGGCACCGATAACAAGAGGTGCGGATTCCAATGCATAGAATGCTTCTTCCATAATTCTGGATTGCATTGAATGTCCGATTCCTCCAAACCACTGACCTTCCTGTAGAACAACTAATCTTCCTGTTCGAGTAACACTTGATACACATGTTTCTGCATCGAAGGGAATCAAAGTTCTAACATCAATAATCTCTACCTCAATGTCTTCCTCTGAGAGAACATCTGCTGCCTGTTTAGCAATGTGTAGCATTGCTCCCCATGTTACTAGAGTCACATCCCTGCCTCCCCTAACTACGCCTGCTTTGCCAATCTTCAGACGATTTCCAGATTCAATCGCATCTTTGACTGGTTGGGTGTCGACGTTCTGATTGATATTCTGTCCCCAGCCTGTTAGTCCTCCTCGAAGACCATACAATCCAATATGTTCCAAGAATAAGACTGGGTCATCCAATTCTGCCGCCTCTCGAAGTAAATCATACGCATCTTGAGGAGTGCCCGGAGCGACAACGACCAAACCTGGGTCATTTGCATACCATGACTCGATCATATTTGCATGGAATGGCCCGCTACGGGTCTTTGCGCCTAATGGAACTCTGACTGTTAATGGGACATTAGCACCCCATCTCCACCGCAACATTGCGGCGTTATTGAGGAGTGCATTGTGCGCTAATGCTGCGAAACCACCAAACTGGATTTCAGCCATTGGCCTCATTCCGGATAGCGCTGCACCTGTTGCGGAGTGAATGATTACAGCTTCACACAGAGGCATGTCGAGCAACTTATCTTGGTGGCCGTTTGCTTTGAGAGGAATGTTCATTCCAAATGCACCAGCTACTTCCATGTCTTCTCCCATGAAGATAGTCGATTCACCATACTGTTCAGCAATATCACACATCGCTTGTTGAATTGCTCTGGAGTATGTCCAACCACCACTTTCAGAATAGTTAAGTAAGCATTCGCCAACTTCAAGCACTGCTTCCTGGTTTGAAAGAATTGAATCACCAGATAGTCGAACAAGATGGTCTTCGTGAGTGTCTGCATCATGCAAGGAAGTTACACCCTTAGTTACGGTGTTTGGATCTGCCCAATCCATAGATTCTACATGCTCTCTAGCAGCATCGACTAAATCGCTTTCTTCGGCTTCCATCTCCGCTAATTCGTCTTCAGTGATGCCCAAGGAAATTAGTAATTCTCTGTGTGTTGGAATTGGGTCTTTAGCTTCCCAGTAGGACAGTAAATCACGGTCAACATAGCCAGGTGGAGTTCCTGAAGGTGCTCCAAGATACAAATCATCGTGATGATGTGCATGGCCGCAACCGCGCATAGTTTCAACATGAATCAGTGTTGGACCTCCTCCCGACATCGAGAACTCTCTAGCACAAGCAACTGATGAGTGCCAAGCTGCTGGGTCTGAGCCATCAATTGTCCATGATGGCATACCCATTGCAACCGCTTTGTCTGCCCATAATTCAACGTTGGATTGATTCACCGGAGGAGTATCAAGAGCGATCTGATTATTTTGTAGAATGTAAGATATCGGCAAGCCTCTAGTCGCAGCAAGGTTCAGTGCCTCCCACCATTCTCCTGATGAAGAAGAACCTTCACCAATACATGCGACGTGGAAACGTTGCTCATTCCTTTTCCACGATGACAATGCCATGCCTGTCATCGTCACACTAGCGATAGGCAGTGGTGCTGTTGGTGGAAGAACGCCTCGATGAAAACATCCGACGTGCAAATCTCTCCCACCTGCTCCTTCAATTCCGCCATTCATTACAGAATCGACCTTGCCCATCTGTGCAGTCATTAGGTCTGCGGGAGTATCCCCCATAGCCATGCACAGGCCAATATCACGAATCATAGGTGCAACATAGTCTCCATGATAAGGCGAGCCTGGCGGATTTTCTGGATTTCTTTCCAAAGCGGTAGCAACTGCAACACATGCTTCTTGCCAAGTTGAACGGAAGCCCTTACCGCCAAATTTACCTCCATCAGGAGTGTCCATACCAACTGTGAATATCTCTTTGAGATGAGTATCGAGATTCCTAGTCCTAGTCATCATTCTTTGCCATTCCATGCGCATTTCATTGCTCACTGACATGTAATGGGCTAGCCTGCGCAAGCAGAGAGTAATGTCGATTAGAAATCGGTCTCCTCTACGGCCCAGGTGTTCCTGGGAGTCTCTGCGTGGAATGATTTCCCCGTCAGTTAATCCCTTGACTTTAGTTCTACCAGAAAGGCCCTGTCCTAGGGCGTCAATGAATCGATTGGAAAACTCATGCCACTGTTCACCATCAAATGACTGCTCTTCCCTGTGGACGAAGTCCCAGACCGCGGCGACCAATTGTAGATGGCCATCATGCCTCTCCGCAGCGAATCGCAATAACTCGCTTTTTGCAGCATCTGCGGGCAATGAATTGAGAAAATCTAGAGGCGAATCGGGCCTCCAATTTTTACCACGAATCGGCGGCATCTGTCCTTGAGTCATGGTTCATCCCATCACCCCGAGCAGGATGTTTCTTATCAGCCATGCCATTGACTACTATTCCGATTCGAGACGCTTAGACATCTCAGAATCATAACATTCTGCCAACATTTCACGGTTACTGAGAGTTATCAGTAGTCCACAAAACATTGGAATTGCCAATATCCCAAGAGTAATCCCCCACGAACCTGTGTAATCGTAGACTGGTCCAATGACCATTGGTCCAATTATCGTTCCAGCAGCCCAAGCTGTCCCAAATGCGCCGAATGCTAAGCCAGCTCCGCCTTTACCATATACTTGGGAAGTGGCAGTATCTATCATAGGCAACATCGGAACTTGGGCTGCAGATATTGCGAATTGGAATATTCCAAGAATAACAATGATGCAATATGCTGCAAGAACAGCATCACTGATCGAATACGCCACATATCCTGCTGCAAGCATCGCAATGGTAACAATGTACCAACCGAACACCATGTAACGTACTGGCCCGTTACGGTCAACTAGTGCACCCCAAATCCAGCCACCCATTCCTTGGGCAACAACCATTACCAACAAAACTGCACCAATCCATGCAGCATTCAAACCGAGATTTTCTTCCAAAAACAACGGAACGCCTGCTTCCAGCGCACCTGTTGCCAGTGTAGTCATAGTTACGAGTAATCCGATTCTGAATAAGACCGGATTTTGGATAAACACCTTCAGAGGAACTGAACCTTGAGCAGGTTCTCCACCCATGCCAAGTTCCTTTGTTGTGACATATACCAGGGGGATTATTGTNGCAGTAATCACTGCTAGTCCAATGAATGCGTATTCTGGGCCAAGCGTGTATGCTACTCCTCCAATGACCGGACCGAGAAGCCCTCCGATAGTAGCCATAGCGATTAATTTGCCAGAGATTTCTCCAAATTTCATTGGCCAAATATCGCTAGCAGCTGCAAATCCTGCAGTTAGGATTGCAGCCCCGGATGCGCCGTGAATTAACCTTGCAATCGCTAGAATGATGAAGCCGTCAACAAAGGTAATCTCCATCGCTACAAGATACAATAGAGAGGCTATTGTAAGACTGAATAGAGAAAATAGAATCGTTCGGCCGGCTCCCAGTCTATCGGTAATCCTACCCGTCTTAGGACCTAACAGAAACAAAGGAACTGCCCATAGAGAGACCAAAGCGGTGGCTTCTGTATTGGAGAGTGCGAACTCCTGTTTCCATGAAGGAAGAATCGGAACGATGAATGCATATCCTAGAAAATCGACCAGAAATGCTGCTGCTAGCGCCCAAAACGCCCAGCGTTTCTGCGACTCATTCATTCCTCTTCATCCCCCTTAGGAAGTGACGAGATTACATCACCAAGCATCTCAGTTACATCTTCGATTCTTGTCATCAAAGTCAGGTCGCTGACATTCCCAGGACGGCCTATGTCCCACATCAATTCGTGGGCTGTTTCAGCAACCAGCTTTGTGAATTTCAGAACTGCCGGGTCAATCACAACCTGCTCTCTATCAGGAATGAGAGCAACCATATCCGGTTTCTCATCCAAAATATCGTCCATCATGCCTTCGATTTCACTAGCGATACCGTCGGCTTGGTTTTGGAGTATTTCCTCCATGGATGAGCCGCCAACCTTCTTGCCCCCTGATTTGGAACCCAACGTAGCACTCTTCTTCGCAGTTGGCAATGACTGGCCAGCAGGTGCTTGATTGGATTCATTCCGATCCATGTCGCTGACGATGCTATTGAGAGCTATTCTGAGCATGTTAGACATCAAAGAAGGGTCTAATCCTTCTTCGACCTCAATTCCCTCTTCCCCTAATTGGGTAAGGATTTCATTGATGAAATCCACATTGATTTTCTCCGGAGTGACAATTCCTTTCAGCATAGGAAGTGCCCATCTCCCGTCACTCATAACCATCGAAACATCGAATGATCCTCCGCCGCCGGTTCCAGTAGCATTGGCTACGTCTGCAGGTGGAGGTACAAACTGCTTCCTGGAGTGTTTTTCCAATTGAGATAGCAATTTGTTCATGTCAACCGGCTTTGAGATTACTTCGCTGACTCCTGCTCTGGCTGCAGCATTCAGATAATCGCTGGATGTGTTTCTAGAAAGAATTACTATTCTGCATTTGAATGCAAATTCAGGGTCTGTCATAAGACGCTGTGACGCATCTATGGCATCACTAATCTTCCACTCGCCGTCAATCAGAACCACTTCTGGCATCGTCGCTAATGCGGTACCTTCCGCTTGGCGAAGAGTTCCTGCACGAGTTACTTCATAGCCTGCTCGCTCCAAGGTATTCGCTAAAAGATTGCGCCGACCTTCATTCTCGTCGGCTACGATGAGTTTCGGCACATTCTACTGTCTGACAATTAACACCTTGAAGGTTGACCCACCTACGGTGGGTATCAGCCCTGAATGATACCTTCAGGGTCGACTTCAACCCAACCAATGATTCCACCAGAGAGGTTGTACATTTTTGCACCATCATAACCTGCTTCAATCAATTGCATTATTGCGAGTTGAGAACGCATGCCTGAACGACAATGAACTAGAACATCGACATCCTTGGGTATTCTGTCAATCGCGGACAGAATCTCAGTATGCGGGCACAGATCAACTGCTTTAGAAATCCTAGCATCATTGTTTTCTTGCTCTGAACGCACATCGATAAAATAAGGACTCCATCCTTCTTTCATTTTTGCAATCGCATTGGCAGAGTCGATTTCGTGGAACATTACCTGTGACTGAGTTGCACTTGGCTCTTCAACATGTTCATTCATCGAATTTCCAAATTTCAATGTTTTTTGTGTTGATTCAAGTGCATCATAAATCAACAACTGTCCCGACAATGGTTTACCAATTCCAACAATGATTTTGATTACTTCATTAGCTTGTAAACTGCCAATCAGGCCTGGTAAAACACCCAACACTCCTGCCTCAGAGCAAGATGGTAGCAAATCCTCAGGAGGCGCTTCTGGGAACAAATCTTGGTAGGTAGGGCCACCATTATAATTGAAAACAGAAACCTGTCCTTCAAATCTATAAACCGAACCATAGACCCACGGAATCCCTAGATTTTTGCATGTTTCATCGATTAGATATCTTGTTGGAATATTGTCTGTTCCATCNACGATTAAGTGATGTCCTTCGAACAGTTCTTTAGCATTATTTTGAGCTACCCTAACTTGAATTGCATCGACGGAAATATTTGGGTCGAGTTCGTTGACAAATCTTTGNGCAGAGTGTGCTTTAGAAGTTCCAACATCTGAAGTTCTATGGATGACTTGTCTCTGAAGATTTGAGATTTCAACCACATCATCATCTACAATCGTAAGNTGGCCAATACCTGCTGCTGCAAGGTATTGAATTACTGGGCTGCCTAGGCCACCTGCTCCTAAGCAGAGGACTCTTGAATTGGAAAGTTTGTTTTGACCTTCAGCGCCAACTTGAGGCAACAAAATGTGCCTAGAGTGGCGGTCCAAGTCTACCATCAAAATTCCTCAATGTACATTTTCTTCCAACCAACGTTCACAATCAATAGCAGCCTGACATCCTAATCCTGCAGCTGTGATTGCTTGTTTGTATCTGGTGTCTACAACATCGCCAGCAGCGAATACACCAGGTACGCTGGTCATTGTATGTTCCTTGTGTATCAGGTAACCTTCTCCGTCTGTTTCTAATTGGTCTTCAAGGAATCCAGTAATTGGAGTGTGGCCTATTGCGATGAATGCACCTGTAACAGCGATTTCTTCTGTAGAGCCGTCGCGTGGATCTTCCAGAACTGCTCCGNTTAACCCAGATTCATCAGAAAGCCATTTCTTAACTTGCCTGAAAGTACGAATCTCAATCTTGTCATGATTCGCTGCACGGTCGTACATTACCTGTGAGGCGCGGAATACATCACGGCGGTGAACAAGAGTAACCTTAGAAGCGAAACGGGTTAGGAAAGTAGCTTCTTCCATAGCAGAATCTCCTCCACCTACAACAAGTATTTCTTCATCCTTGAAGAATGCACCATCACAGGTTGCACAGGTGGAGATTCCACGCCCTTTCTGCTCTTCTTCCCCTTCAGCTCCAAGCCAAATGGATTCCGCACCGGTTGATACAATGATTGAGTGAGTAAGGAACTCTTCACCTTCAGTGTATACCTTGAAAGGACGCTCTGATAAATCGACCCTTTCCACATTGCGGTCTTGGACTTCAAGACCGAATCTTTCAGCCTGTTCACGAAGTTGCATCATCATTTCCGGGCCACCAATGCCTTGAGGATAACCTGGGAAATTCTCGATGTCACTTGTAAGCATTAACTGTCCGCCTGACATGTATCCTGCAAACATCAATGGCTCCAACATCGCTCTAGAGGTATACAAGCCCGCTGTATATCCTGCGGGTCCACTTCCAATGATAATCACATTACGAATATCGTCGCTCATGCTTTCTCCCAAGGCGATAACCTCCTTGAACATTTTCTCTCAACATTCATGAATATACTTAGATACGCAGGCAATATGGACATCTTTTCTCACTGGCTTTGGAGCATAGCCCTCACCCGGAAAAAGGTGTCTTGGAAGATTAGTGGACCGATGGGGGTACTACCTGACCTACTGGCATTTATTCCAGCATCGATATACAGAATGTCAAATGGAATACCTCGAACTAGCGTCGATGATGACACCGTAACGTCTGACATGCCGTTCGCATGGGAGATTTACCAATGGACCCATTCGCTTACGATAGTAGCATTCCTCTATGGTTGTGCTTACTATTTCCTAAAATCCCGAGGTCATGAAAAACCGGGTTACATGGCTTGGATTTTCGTCCTGCCGTGGTTTTTCCACATTCTGATTGACATACCGGGGCATACCCTACGATTTTTCCCTACGCCGTTTTTACATCCGTTCAGCGACTTGGCTTTCGATGGAGTAAGATGGAGCACGTGGTGGTTTTGGTTCCCGCAATTGTTCGCACTGCTAGGTATCTGGTGGGTGATTCTCAAAAGAGAAAACCACGTTCTACTAAGACCTAGAGCATGGAAGATATTGCAGAGATAGCCGCTCTAGCATGTGGCTCGAGTCTTGGCTCGATGTGCTCAGGTTCTGCTCCCGGGCCGATGATTCCCAAACCAATCGGCTTGTCTGATTCAAGTTGCAAATCGATTATGGAACTGAGAACGGCTTGTCCCATAGCCAATCCATGCTGGGTACTGCCTTTCTCGATGATTCCAAGGCATGCTGCACCGTGAATTTCTGGATTTTTTATGATACGTGAAAGCGCGAGTGGTACTTCCATTGCGCCAGGAACCCAAATTACCTCAACGATATTCAGATTTTCTTTCTCAGCTTGATCTTTTGCTAAGTTTAGCATTCGCTCGATTTCTGTCTTGTGGAAACTACCACAAATTATTGCAATATTAGTCATGACCTAGCCTCCAAAATCCTCTCAACAGTTGTAACTATTGTTTGTGTCATTGAATCAATTTCAATGTTAACCGATTCACCGACGCCCTTGCTACCGATTGTCGTCAATGAAATTGTTTCGGGAATCAAGTGCAGAGCGAACGAGTCATCATTTACTTCTCCGATGGTTAAGGATATACCATCGATTGCTATGTATCCCTTTTCCTGTACATATTTCATGATTCTCTCGGGGCATTCTATCATCAAATCCAGATTCTCTTCACCCTCAGCTCGTTCGGAGATTTTACCCATACCGATAATGTGGCCAGAAAGAAGGTGGCCGCCTAATTCGTCACCCATTTTCAGAGCCCTCTCGAGATTTACATTGTCTCCAACTTTTTTGGAGCCTAGAGTTGTTTTTTCTAGTGTCTCAGGTATTGCGTCAAACGCTATTTTAGGTGAATTGATCTCTACTGCAGTAAGACATACCCCGTCTACTGAGACCGATGCACCTGTCACTAAGCCATCGGTTGAAACCGAGGAGAAATCGATTACAAAACGGATTACATCTTCTCCAGAAATACTGGATATTATTCCAGTTCCAGCGACTATACCTGTGAACATTGTATCTCCTCAAATCACTGATTTTTGCTCGATGAAAGTTCCAGAATTCTAGCAATAATTTTCCTTGTACCATCAAGATCATCTGATAATCCTTCGACTCTAACTACCTTGATGTGGCCCAATCCCCTCTGCTCTAGAGATGCTCGGATTCTCTCCTCTGCATGTTCTTGGTCATAACCCAAGGCAATAATATCTGGTTTTACAGCAGGAAGGATATCGAAGATTGGAACATCCGGTGGATTGCCAATAACTGCTTCATCTACAGGTTTGAGCCCTTCTACCATCCTACGCCGTAAGTCTTGACCTGTGACTGGCTCGTGTTTGCGTTTGCGTACAGTGTCATCGTGAGCAACTACGACTACCAAATGATCTCCAAGAGATTTTGCTTGTTCCATGTAATGCAAATGACCTGCATGTAATAGGTCAAAAACCCCTACTGCCATAACTCTGGTCATCTTTCACAGTCCCCTTTGGGCATGGTATCTTAGAGGCCTAGGGCTTTAATCAGTTCCTCTCCAGTTAGGAATGGAATACCTCTGTCTTCAGCCCATTTCCTAGCATCATCAACAGGTAATGCCAAGTCGCCATCTGGCTGTAACATCTCAGCGCCGATTACCACGGGAATCATTCCCGAAAGTCGAGCTAGGCCTACTGCAAGTTCTGTGTGCCCCTGTCTTCTAGTAAGCCCACCTTCTGCTTCACGGCAGACTGGAATGTGCCCTGGTGTTCTGAATTCCTTCCCTAGCATTTCTAGGGCATTGTCACCATCTTTCAATTCAGAAAATAGTTCAGCAAATCTTCTCGTGGTGAGCGCTCTGTCTCTGTCAGTGATTCCAGTGAATGTGTCACGGTGGTTCAAAGAAAGTGTGAACGCAGAGCGTGTGTCGTATTGCAAATCGTCTGTTTGAAGTTCTCTCAAAACCGGGTGATCTGCCATTAACCTCTCATCCATGTGTAAATCTTGAAGATACGGTAGAGCAAACTTCTCCCCTACTTCATGCCCAATGGCCAAGAATAGAAGACCGCCACAATCGAATCTCAGTTGCCTCATTGTTGCCGCTTCAGCGAACTGGCCGGGAAAAAGCAAATCGGTTTCACCCTCACGATTCTCTGCATCGAATAAACAGACAGGGTGTCCTTTGCGGAAGGCCGCAACTGCCGCTTCGACATGTGGCTCCATGTTTGGGGCGGTCGAGTTCACACAAATGAACCCAATCCATACAAAATCACCCGTTTTTTCCACTTCTGACGGAAAGGGGTTAACATAGGACAGCCCTTGGGCCTGTTCTGCGGGGAGTGGGTTATGCCAGTAAAGTTGGGTCCAGCGGGAGTTCCGCTATCGTGTAAAGGACGTACTATCGTCGAAGGAATGGACGACATCATTTCTTTAGGATTAGAGACTATGGAAGTTCAAACTGTACGCATGGTTGCGCCGCAGCACTTCGAACAGTATTGGCAAGCAGGAGTCCTTGCAAACAAAGAAGGGTTCGAAATGAACATCCATGGCCCTTACTACTCTGAGCTCTTGGGAGACAAATTGCAGAGAAACCGCAGCCTAGCAAAGATTGAGGCGGCTCTTCAAGCAGCTAAAACAATCAATGCAAGACACATTACTCTACACGCAGGACATTACGGAGAAACCGGAAGAGGACAGGCTGCAAATGAACAAGTTGCAAGCGTTTTCAAAGGGATTGTACAGCGAGTTGGAGAGATCTGGAATGATGATGAAGACCTCTATCCTGTATTCCCTTGGCTGAAGGAAGGTACTCCTTCAAAAATCGGTGTAGAAACCAGCGGCCGCCAAGAACTCTGGGGGAGCCTAGAAGAAGTTCTAGAGGTTGTCAACCACGTTGAAGGTACAATTCCAGTCCTCAACCTTGCACACATACACGCACGCGGCCATGGTAGACTAAGGACATCTGAAGACTATGGCGAGTTATTCGACCAAGTTAGAGAAACCATTGGAACTAAGCAGTTCTACTGCCACTTCTCTGGTGTAGAACACCGAATGGGTAACGCAATGCACTACACTCAAATCAAGAAGTCTGACCTGAACTTTGAACCTCTTGCGGAATTCATTATCGAAGAAGGCGCATGGTTAGACATGACTTTGATTTCAGATTCACCTTTACTTGAACACGATGCTATGTACATGGTACAAAATATCGATAGAGCAAGACACCGACAACTTGAGCGCAAGGCTCGAGAGGAACGCAGAAAGGCACTGGCTGCACAGGCTAACATTTCCCCTGAAGAAATGGCTGCTAGAGAAGCTGAAATTGCAGCAGCAAGAGCAAAAGACGCTTTGGCAAAATCACAACCACAACCTGAGGTAAAGAAGGAAGAAAAGCCAAAGGAAGAGAAGCCAAAGAAGGCCCCTGCAAAGAAAGAAGCAAAGGAAGATACCAATGATGACCTCTTCGAAATCGAAGAGGAAGATGACGACTTATTCTGATTAAGAGTAGATGTTATGTCCCTACCGATACTTTACTCGTTTCGAAGATGCCCGTATGCAATGAGGGCACGAATGGCTATAGTTAGAACCAATTTCCAAGTTGAGCATCGTGAAGTAATCCTTCGTGATAGACCAGAGCATATGATGCAAATTTCACCTAAAGGTACAGTTCCTGTGATGCTTTTGCCTGATGGAAATGTGATTGAAGAAAGCCTTGAGATTATGGAGCATGTTCAATCTTGGGATTTGACACAAGAGGAGCGCAATTGGGTTAATCGCAATGATAATGAGTTCAAGTTCCACTTAGATCGCTACAAGTATCCTAACCGTTACGATGACGTCGACCATATCGAACATCGTACTGAGGCATCAAAATTCATCTATGATTTGAATAAAAATATCCCAACAGGAAACCTGAGTGATGCGATTTTCCCATTCATCAGGCAATTCGCAAACCATGACAGAGATTGGTTTGATTCCCAGGATTGGGATAACGTTCACAGATGGTTAGAAGAAAATCTGTCGAGTGAAGAATTCAAAGTATGTATGACGAAGTATCCTCAATGGGTCGAGGAGTAGTCTCTGAATGTCAATTTACACCCTCAGAATGTACTTATTCAGACCAACTATAGGGAAATCCCCTAAAGGGAATTGATAAGCCACGCTAGTTTATGGCTCACATTGCAGTTCTTGGATTAGGCAATTGGGGAAGCGCTATTGCCCGTTTGTGGTTACTTGAAGGTCACAAAGTGAAGGGATGGACCATTGAACAGGAAGTTTACGAATCAATTACCATGGAAGGGATGAATCACAAATACCTCCCAGACCATTCATTGGAAGGATTAGAAGCAACCATGCATGTTGAAGAAGCTCTTGAGGGAAGCGAGATAATTGTACTCGCAGTACCTTCATCTGTAATTCTAAATGTCGTTGAAGATATAATCCCACACTTACGCCCAGGACATGTATTACTGGACTTGGCAAAGGGATTGGCACCGGGTAAGAGATTGATTAGTGAAGCAATTCACCAAATGCTGGATGACAATAACATGCACAATCCGCTAGCGGTTCTAACCGGTCCAACAATCGCTCCTGAAGCGGCTGGAGGTGTCATGACAACGGCATTAGTCGCTAGCGAAGATGTGTCAGTTGCAGAAAACTTAGCCGCGACATTAACGACTCCAACATTCATTTTGCATCCTGCTTCAGACCCAGTTGGAGCAGAACTTTGGGGCGCATTCAAGAACGTAGTCGCTCTTGCTTGTGGCTTAGTTGACGGTTTGAAGAAAACTGGTTCTCTAGGTGGAGACAACCTAAAGGCTGCAATTTTCAATGCAGGATTCCGTGAAGGATGCTTGCTACTTCCTCAACTTGGAGCAAGAGCCGAAGTTGCATTCGGACCAGCCGGACTGGGTGACTTGTATGTCACTGCAACATCACCGCACGGAAGAAATCGTAGAATGGGTGAGAAGCTAGGTAGCGGATTAACTCTTGAAGAAGCTCTTGAAGAAATGGTGATGGTAGCAGAAGGAGTTAGAGCAGCAAGAATGTTTAGAGACAGGGCGGTCGATATGAAAATCGATGTCCCATTCGTCGTAGCACTCAACACTCTCCTAGACACTTACATCGATGCTGAGGAGTGTTGCCGCAGAATGGTAGCACTTTCCTGAGAGCAGTAGTATTGATTTGCTTTGAGGGTGTGGGGTAATCATGGCAGAACTAACCGAGTTCGAATTACGTCTGTTCGAGTGGATTAGACAATCCGACTTTGAAACCGTTGCTTGGTCGACTAAAAAAGCCGCTAAGTCCTTCAAATGCAAGGAAGATGAAATCTATGAGGGAGTAGCTGCTTTGACCAGAAAAGTTCCTACCAGAATACAAGTCTATTACGAAGATGGCAATCTTCACATCGCTGCAGAGTGAACATGGCAAAAGATGCCTTACTCATTGATGGACTTTGTGCGCTATGCACAAAAACTGGTACTTTCATCAAGAATCGTCAAACCAAAGATTTGGATTTGATTGAACAGAATTCCGATGAAGGTATGAAAATACTTGAGAATCATGGAATAACTATTGATTCTGTAGTCCTAATCAGAAATGGAAAAGCGTTCACTCGCTCTTCAGCAGCAATCCGATGTTTGCTGTACATGAAATGGAATTGGAGATGGATGTATCCATTCGCTTGGATAATTCCTCTTCCTATTCGCGACCTTGTGTATATTCTAGTTTCCAAGTTTAGAAAGAAAATCTGATTATTCTGATTCATCAGATTTCTCCTTGCTCTTGTAGAAATCAGCAGCCATGCCCGCAGGAAGAATGACTGTCCACCATTTTGGACGCTTTACATCGCCCTGTTCTGTTACAAATGAACGTGCAAACATCGACAACAAATCGATGATGACTACGACAACGAATACTACAATTAGCAATGCGAATGCTTTGTCATAAGCAAATGGTGGATTGATGTAATTGTCAATATACATTCCAATACCACCTGCACCCACCAAACCAAGTACTGTTCCATGCCTAACATTGTACTCAAACATGAACATTAGTTGACTGAGTAGATCATTGCTCGACTCTGGAATTACAACGTGGAATAGTCTCTCTGAATGGGTAAGCCCCATTGCCATAGCCGATTCAAGAGGAGCGTTTGCTATGCCTTCCATTGCTTCATACTGCAATTTCCCTAGATATCCGATAGTGTACAGAGTCATGGCGAGAATACCTGGCAATGGACCAAAACCTAGTGCGATTGCGAATAGAAGAGCCCAGATGATACTAGGCAAACTTCTCAATCCTGCTAGAACTATTCTTGCCGGTATTGCGATAGGAAGTGGAACCAAATTGTTAGCAGCTAGTGATGCGATTGGAACTGAAATAATGAAACCAATCAATGTAGAAACAAATGCCATCTTAATCGTGATTACCATGCCCGTCCATGCCTTCGAACAGAATATTTCGTAACTCTCGGTACAAAGTTCACCATTTGGTTTGTGAAGAGAACCATCGGCCCATTCTTCTGCTTCTAGTACCGACCAATCAGGTGGCCACAAATCTTCATAGAAAAACGTCTCAAGTCGTTCTGGAGCATCTTCAATTTGGCCCCAATCATCCACCAAATCATCCATGAATACCCATGTCAATGAGAGTAAGATTACGGAGATGACTATGAATTTCTTATTCATTGGCTCACCTCTTCGACTATCATACCGTCCTTTATTCGCCAGATTATGTCAGCGATTTGGTATGCTCGAGATTCATCATGTTCGACCATGATGAGTGTGGAACCTGTTTCAGAAATTAGTTTCTTAGTTGCCTGAATTATAGAATCTACATTCTCTTGGTCTAGCTCCCCTAAGAACTCATCAGCAAGGATGAGTTTTGGTTTCTGTACCAGTGCTCGGGCGATTGCAACTCTTCTCTGCTGGCCGCCCGAAAGAATTCTCACAGGGTTGCTCGCATATTCTTCTATACTCAATTCTGCTAATGCTGATTCTATGTCGGCATTCAATTCACTTCCAAGCGGGAATAATGCAGGATACCATTTCGGTTTCCTTGTACGTGCTCCAATAGCTACGTTACCCCTAACACTTGAGTGCCTGATCAAACCGAGTCTTTGAGGAATATATCCAATTCCACTCCTGTGAGGGAAATCGTGAATCACTTCTCCTTCAAGAGGTCGAATTAAGCCTGCAATTGTCCGCAATAGAGTGGTTTTGCCAATGCCTGAAGGACCTAGAATTGCAATAGTTTCACCTTGACTAATTTCCACGTTGATTTCAGAAATTAAGGGTTCATCATAACCAACAGATAGGTTTCGTAATTCTAGGGCGCCTGATTCAGATGCAACATCCGTGTCATCAGTTTTGTGATGGGGTCCTTCACCGGTCATCTAATCATCCCCCTTTATCGCAGAATTTTCTAATTTAGAACCTAAAATTCAATTCTGTTCACTGGCTTCAGCATCAGTGATTCCATATTTGTCTGAAGAATGGTAGTATTCAGACAGTCCAGGAATTGCACTTAGTAAATTGGAATAACTTCCCAAGTGGTCCTCGCTGTTTCCTTCAACCAGTTCGTAACCCTTCGAAGTTACTGCAGAAATAATCTGGTCTCCACATTGATTAGCTGGAATGTCCTCTACCTGGTGGCTTACAAGATTGTAGCAACCCGTGTAAGTTTCATTGCCTACCAGATAGTCTTCAACCCACATTTCATCTCCCCATGAAAGCATGGCCTCTCGTATTGCAGCACTCATTTCATCATCCATATTTTCTGGATTATACATTACTGGATGACTAGGAGATTGACCAAAGGATGGGAGTTGAATATACTCATCAATGTCCAGGCACCAATCTTCATTTTCTGATGCGTTTTCACTCCCACAGTACTTGTGAGGTGTGCTGAAATCATCACCCTTAGCGAACGCTACATCTCCATAACCTGAGCTCAAGCATTCAATAGCGCCACTATATCCTGAATACAGTGCCCCTGAATCAGGAATTGATGCAGGGTTACCATTGCTTGTAGAGCCATCGAAATGATTGTCGATGGTGTTCCTCAAAGAATTGATGTCGCTAGTATCTCCAACTGGAGAAACATAATCGTTCATGATTAGATAACCCATTGGCATCAACATACCTGCCGATTTTAACCAACCAGTATGACAGGAAGTCTTACCCTGAAGCATAGCAAACGGATCTGTTGATTCGTTTCCATCAAGATGTGCTTCTGCGATATCAGACCCGTTTAGAACCCATGCAGAGGCATTGTAATGAGTTGCGCCGGATGAAGTAGTAGTCTCAACCGCTAGCACAGACAAACCGTATTCTTGCCAACCGATCCAAGCAGGNCCTCCTTCGAGGAAGCCAATGTCTGCATTGCCGAATCTTAGGGCTTGAATAATCATACCTTCCGAGGAAACATCATACAAATTCACAGGGACTCCTAAATCTGCAGATAGACGGTCTGCCATCCCTTGTGCTTGTGCATTGGATTCGGAATCATCAGCAAGATAGTAGGCGATTGTTATTGTCTCTTGAGCAATATCATCGGAGTTTTCGTCGTCACCTATGCAGCCTGCTAAAGATGCTGTGCACATTAGTAAAATCATCAAAATTGTCTTCGTATTTGTCATCATATCGTCACCGATTTAGGGCACCCGAAAAGTCGGACATACATAAGTTTTAGGTCGCCCTAAATCAATTAATTATTCGAGAATTTTTATCGGGAATCAATGTACTGAAGTACAATTTTCTCCTCGAACACATCGTCCTGTGAAGAGGTTAATGGCCGAGTGATCGATAGCAATGACAGCTCGCCACCAACATTTGGAAACCCTACGATTAGAACTGTAGCTAAAGTAGTTTCAAACCCATCTCGTTTGACATTGAATCTCGCAACAAAGTATTCTTCGTCTCCATATTGATGAGTGCCTTCAGTCTCAACTTGTTCTAGGGAGAATGCTTCGGAGTCAATACTGAATGTCGGTATATACGAATTCATTACTTCGATTGATTGACGCATCCTTTGGTCGTGCATTCCAAGCATTACGCCCAGCGAGAGACTAGATGAATCCTGTGACCAAACACAGAATGTATGAGGCGTCCTAGCATTCACTATTCCAATAACTGAACCGTCATAGAACCAGGTATACTGTTCGCTAGCTGGCCAAACTGCAGCGTGAGGGTTTTCCGTAGCGATAGGATTGCCCCATTCCTCGGCGCCTTCTGGCTCTGAAACTGGATAAAACGCGAAGGAGTTGAGCAATAAAATCAGTACAATACTGATCGCAATACGTCGATTTTTGTATTTTCTCCATTCCTCTCTTGCAGCCGGACTAGCAACGGACAAAACGATCACAACAGGAATGATTACGAACATCCCCCAAGGAATAATCCACAATAACAGAACGCATCCAATAGCGCCATACATCATAGATTTGTCAAAATATTCAGACTTGAATTTTAACATCCCAAACGTCGCTGCCAAAAGGACAACCGATGCCAGTATGCCTCCGAACACAGAATGCCGTAACACTTTGCAAGCATAAGTGCAACCCTAGTTACCATACAGTAGCGGCAGGTTGTAATGGGTGAATGTAGGCTTCGGGAGTGATGGAGACCTGTCTCACTCTATCCGGTGTGTCGTGGCGGCACATGGTCCGCGATTTTTCCACATGGAAGCCATGGGCAAAAAGAGCCGGTGCGGGCATTCATTCAATTGATTTGGAAATTAACAAAGGCACCATCTTAGGACTGATTGGGCCTAATGGTGCTGGAAAAACGACCCTGATGAGGGCGATTTGTGGATTATACGATTGTGACGGATTCGACAAATCTAGCGAGAGAAGACGAAGTGAAATTGGTTACATGCCCGAACAGGTTCGCTGGGAAGGTAATGTTAGCGTGAAGCATGCCTTAGAGTCAATTGCAATGATGAGAGATGACGAGGTAGATCTAGATGGAATCATACAAACCGTAGGCCTATCTTCGAAATCCGAACAGATTCTGGACAATCTGTCCCAAGGGATGCGACAAAGGCTTTCTCTCGCATGTGCACTAATCGGCAATCCGAAAATTCTGGTCATGGATGAACCCCTAAATGGATTGGATCCCCTTGCTCAAAGAGCATTCAGCAACCTCCTCAGAAGTCTTGCAGATAAGGGAGTTGCAGTCATTATTTCATCCCACCAAGTTGCAGATTTGGAATCATTGGTTGACAGAATCGCGTTATTACATCATGGTCAAATGCTCATTGAAGGCACTCTTGATTACATACGCGAGGAATTAGGGCTAGATGGAGAATCTGGTATTGTAGAAATGATATGCTCAGCAACTGGAATCTCGCCTGAAGAGGTAAGTTTGCAATTATCCAATGATGACATGTTACCATTCAAGACGTTTGGAGGCGAGGAAGAATGAGCGCCTTTCGTCTTGGTTTGCACATCATGAAAGAACGCCTCTCAGCAGGACGAATGATGGTGATATGGCCACTATTGTCAATATTCATTCTCTTTGCAAGTTGGGGACTTAGCGACCCGAAAGCCAATCTTCCTGCAAGTATAGTAGTGGATTCAGCATATGACGTAATGTATGTTGCAAGCGCTTTCATTCTCCTTTCAGCCACATTGGGGGCTGTTTTGATATCATTTGATGGAGTTAGTCGAGACAGATTATCTGGTGTTTTGGAAGTTAAATTATCCCAGCCAATAAATCGGAAAATGTACGCAAGAGCGCTCTTGCTCGGCCATTGGGGAGTTGTTTTCTTACCTGTCTTGTTCCTTAATTTGCTCAGTGTATTGATAATTTGGTACAGAATTGATGACTTACCTAGCTTGCAAGAAATGTTCATTCATACATTGGCCACTGGACTCGTATTGTTGTGGTACACTTCGATTCAATTACTTGCTTCATCATGGGCCAAAGATCTTGGTTCATCGATTGCAATTGGATTGGGACTTTGGATGATATTTACTCTCCTGTGGCTAGTATTTACCACAGTTGTTGCGGGTCTATCAGGAGTAGGAGTGAATGATTTGAATTCCTCTGAATATGTGAAAATCGATGCCTTCATGGATTTATTGTCACCAAATGGATTGTATCATCACATTCTAGAAATGCTTCTAGATAATGTTGATAGAGGAATCTCGGCATGGAATATTGCTCTTGCAGCTATTGCCTGGACAGTTACGCCCGTCTATCTATTGACTAGACGCATAGAACGCATTCATCCTTAACAATCATAGGAACACACTAAGAGTAATCTGCCCTACGGGCAGAACATGAAGGGAAGGTTAACTGCGCTTTTGCTTGCCATTTTGATGGCAACTATGTCAATGACCGGCACTACCATGGCTGAAGATTCTGGAAGGCAAATGGACGATGTAGACTGTTCAGGATACACGTTTGAAGATCTATTCGAGTATGACAATGCGGTATTCATGTTCCAGATTTTAGACGATTGGCAATCATCCGATTTGTATGCTAATTCTTGGGTTAACGAAAGCAGAGCATCCACCGTTCGAGAGAACCTCGATGGACTGTTTGAAGGATTCCCTGGAGGAAACAACTCATGGATTTCAACAGACGAAAGAGATGCTGTAAGAGAAATCGGTGCAAAGTGCATCGCTGACATGTACACCAGAATCGGTATTCGTGAAGGAATCCCTCACCGTGGAGGAGTTGATTGGAATGATGTCGAATTCGTAGAAGAAGGAATCGGCCTAGAAGAAGTCGACCTAATTCCTGAAGGGCATCCTGAAGAGAGGTCTTGTTCAGGAAGATACGCTTTTGCTAGTGCAGATTGCCAAGAAGTTCCAACTTCTGCAACCAATAACCTCGAAATTTCCATGTTCGTAAAGGATGGAGAAACACACAACTCAAGATTCAACAAGTTGCCAAACTCTGGTCAAAGTGATTTCACAGTTGCAATGAATGCCACTAATGTCACCAGCGCAACTATGGTTTTCACATTCCCTTACGTGGATGGAATGCGAATGGCTAACTGGACTATCCAAGACGAAACTACTTCCTCTGACGGAACTGTCAACGTTGTTGAGAACTTGAACGCAGGTTCAATCGAAGAGATATTCCTGCCAGATGGAAGTGTTAGAGTAAGCATGACTATCGGCTATGAGAAGGCAGATTGGCCAATGATTCGCAATGTATTCTTCGACATGACAACCAGTCCACCTGAAACCAATGACAACCCTGAATGGACATCTGATGAACCTGAAGATGGCACAATCATCCCCATGTTAGTTATTGGAAACGACGAAGTTGTAGCTATCTCGGGCGATACAATGGTAGATTGGGCAACTGACAATGATGCTTGGGGATTGGATTGCCAATTTACTGAGCAGGGGTGGTCTAGCCGAATGAACGCAGATGGAGAATTGCTAGTTACACCTGGAAGTTCAGAATCCTCTGATGCTACGTGCCACTTAGTAGACCCATATGGAGCAATTAGTAACGTTAGCCACACATGGAGATTCGGGGAGCCTGCAAGTTTCTCCATTCCAGATCGAATTGTAAGACAGATTAGTAAGAACTGGTACACAGATTCTGTAAATGTTGAATCAGAGCCTTCTTTGTTGGTGCAAAACCTAGCACTAACAATCTCTGCTAGCCAAGGCGGAAATAAAGGTCCGGCAACTATAGTCAATCTCGGCTCTACTCAATCAAATGACTCTATCAGTTTGTCAGGCTTGTCCCCAGGTCTCTTTATGATTCACGTTGCAGCTACATCGCCGGGAATGCTAGATTGGGAAGTAGAATTGGATTTTGAAATCGAGAAAGAAAATACCCCACCTGTGATCATGATTAATATGGATCAGCTTGAAGGCACATATGCAACATGGTCTTCAGATGGATTTTCATTCAGTCTTTCTGGTACAGCATTAGACCCTGATGGAGGATTGGTCGATTTATCCGCTTCAATGTGTGGAGAGACAACTAACAGTTTCACTCAGAGCGGCGATACTTGGATAGTCAGCTTATCGATTGCTAAGTGTGTTGCTCAAGGACTAACAACACAATATGACGTAGTAATTTATGCAACAGACTCCGTTGGCGCAAGTTCTATGGATTCTGTAAGCATTCCAGACCCGTATGCATCAGACAACTCTGGCTCTGAAACAGTAGACGATACATCAGAAGAAGAATCTGGCCTGCCTAACTTGGGAATGTTTGCAACAATTGTTGCTATGCTTGGTGCTGCTCTTCTTCTTCGTAAGGATTGAATTGCTCGAATAATTGAGGCATCGCGATGTTCAAAGGACGTGTAGAGAAAGTCAGCCATGAAGGCGGACTGCTCGTAAGTTATACAGGCGCATGTCCTGCTTTAGGCTCAGTGATGGTAGATTCTGGTGAGAACTACATCGGTAAAGTGGATGGCGTGATTGGTAATTTGAACAATTCTCTAGTCCACATAGCTCATTTAGATCGACAAGCCAATGCTAGTAACATGGTAGGCCTAGAGATTACAATTCGAACCAAAAGACCGAGAGACAATAATCGCTCTAGAGATAATAGGCGTGGACGCGAAGAGCGTGGCGGCAGAGACCGTAACGATAGAGGAAATCGAGACAGAAATAACTCGAATAATCGAGGCAGAGATGGTCGAAACAACCGTGACTGGGAGTGTTCGAAGTGCAATAACAAGAACTTCGCTTTCAGAACCGAATGCAATCGCTGTGGCGAGCCAAAAGGTCGAGGCGGCAGAGATAACAGAAGAGGTCGAGATGATCGCAGAGGCCGAGACAGGAGTGATCGTAGAGGTCGCGATGACAGAAGAGGCCGAGATGATAGAAATTCTGGCAAAGGCACCCATTCACATAATGACTGGACTTGTGGCGAATGTCAAAACTCCAACTTCTCGTTTAGAACTGAATGCAACCGTTGTGGCGCTCCCAAGGGAAGAGGTAGAGGTTCTAGCAAGCAATGGACAGGCAACCAACGTAGAGCTGGTGATAGAAGAGATGCACCACAGCCTAGGCCAGGGGATTGGGAATGCCCACAATGTGGAAAATCCAATTTCGCTAGGCGGAATGATTGCTTTGGCTGTGGGCGCTCAAAGAGAGTTGGCGGTCCTAAGCAAAGAGGGCATCATCGCAAACTGAAAGATCCACCTCCACTGCATCCTACTAAATATGAAAGAAGCAAAAGGAGAGATAGATAATGAGTGCAGAAAGTCATTATCTCGATGCAATTGAGGCCGAAGAGAACGGCGAATTAGAACAAGCCCTGGAACATGCTAGGCTTGCTGTAAAGGCCGACCCTGAACACTCCAATGCTTGGTGGATGATTGTTGGATTATTGGCTCCTGATGGGAAATACCCAGACATCGAGCAGGCATCTCAAGCCTTGGTAGCTTGTAACAAAGTTGTAGATTTAGATCCAACAAGAGTAGACGCTTGGGTAAAAGGTGGACGTTTGATGGTAGACCACCTTGGTCTGTACGAGGATGCATTGCACTGGTGGCAAAGATGCCGTGAAGCAGCACCTTTGGAATCGGTGCCAATTGTAGAACAAACCACAATTCTGTCAGATTTAGGAATGTATGCTGAGGCAAGGGACAGATTAAGCGCTTTATTCGAAGAAAACCTCGATATTGCCAACTCTCAATTGGCACGCATATCTCATCAGCATAAAACCCTAGAAAAGTCTGCGCTGCAAGACCAGAATTCTCACTTCAAACCGTGGAAGAAGAATCACGGGGGTTGGACTGCGATCAAGATGCGGTCAAACAAAGCACCTGTTTCAGAAAACATGCTCTTCATGATGACTACGATTCCATTCTTGATGCTGGAAGTCTTTGTATCGAGGTCAATTTTCGGTGACGGGTGGACAGGATTCTGCCTAACCAGCCTACTGATTCTTGTTACAGTGATTGTTGGAATGGCATTTACTCGAAAGTTGTANTANCGTGTCAATAAACCTGGATTCAATCTACTGAGAGCGATTCAGTTTGAAGCTAGTTCTGCAAAAGTAGTGATTCCAGAAGACATTCGCCGCTCCAAACTGTACCAATTCCTGTTTTCTCGACACCCTCCTGCATTCCAGCAAAGGCTTGAGAAAATCATTGCTGCGGACAAAAAACTTCCAAAGAACTGGAAGATGAAACTTCCAGATTTCGATTCACACCTAGATGAAATCGGCTACATCGAAGATGNAGAAGATGAATCTGAACTATCTTCATATGAAGAAGAGTAATCATGTTCCTGCAGTATAGTCTGTAGAATATGCAATTTGCTCAGCAGTTAACTCATCGATTGAGAAACCTAGGGTTTCCAATTTCGTCGTTGCTAAGTCCATATCCTGCTCAAGCGTGATATCGTAGACCTTGGTTTCCATGTCTTTTCCTTCTGCAGCAAGTCTGCACAAGGATAGGAATTGATTTGCGAAACTCATGTCCATCACTTCTGAAGGATGGCCTTCTGCCGCTGCAAGGTTTACCAAGCGCCCTTCTGCAAGCAGGTGAATTCTGCGACCGTCTGGCATTGTGTATTCTTCATTTTCCGAGCGAATTGTTCTGACCGAGGAAGCCATGCCTTGCAAATCTTCGATATTGATTTCACAGTCATAATGGCCAGTATTGGAAATCAATGCACCGTCTTTCATCACTTCCATATGACGTCCAACAATCACATCCTTCATTCCAGTAGCAGTACAGAAAATATCACCTAGAGGCGCGGCATCGTCCATTTTCATGACTCTGAATCCATCCATTACCGCTCTGAGTCCAGGAAGAGGATCAACTTCGGTGATTATCACATTTGCACCCATTCCACGGGCACGCATTGCAACACCCTTTCCACAGTGTCCATAGCCTGCGACAACGAAAGTCTTGCCAGCGATAAGTACACTAGTTGCACGAATAATTCCATCCAGAGTGGATTGGCCTGTTCCGTATACATTATCGAAATCCCATTTGGTGACTGCATCATTTACTGCAATAACTGGATATTTCAAATCCCCAGCTGCTGCCATCGCTCTAAGTCTGTGAACTCCTGTAGTGGTCTCTTCGGTACCTCCAATCACGGTTTCAGCATATTCTGATTTTTCACCGTGCACTCTAACGATTAAATCTGCACCATCATCAAGAGTCAATGTTGGTTTGAACTCCAATGTCTTGTCAATGCACCAATAGAAATCCTCAACCGATTGACCGTGCCAAGCATGGACTGAGTATCCTTCCCTTGCAAGCCATGCTGCTACATCGTCTTGGGTAGAAAGTGGGTTGCACCCTGACCACGAGATTTCAGCACCTGCTGCTTGAATGGTTTCGATTAGCACTGCGGTTTCTTTGGTAACATGTAAACAGCCAGCAACGCGCATTCCAGACAGTGGCTTGTCAATCTCAGCTTGTTTGCGCAATGCCGCAAGTACAGGCATCCTTGAGCGTGCCCAATCAATACGCATAGCACCTTCATCTGCGAGACTCAAGTCCGCAACCGTGTACCTCTCACCCTTGTCCATGAACACGGGCGAGCGAGCATACCTCAAAGGTCAATCGGTCAGATGTCCGCTCGAAAGCGGTCTAATCTGCTTCAATCTCGCTATTGTTGCTGTTGGAAATGCCCAGCATATTGTTGAGCATAGGCCCGAGCTGTTTCTTCTGGGTATCCTTGAGCAATCAATTGTTGTACATATTGCTCCATTGGGTCCATTTGAGCTACTCCTGCGTATCCAGCAGCAGTTGCAGAGAAGTCGCCACTCATCTGAGAATCGATGATGTCATCTTCCTTTCCGCCTTTCAGAACGAAGAATAGGGACAGGATAACAATGAATGCCAATCCTAGGCCACCGCCAATGTATAGCATCATGTTGTCGCCATCACCGCTTTCAGCTTCATCTTCAACTGGCGCCTCGTCAGGGATTCCATCACCGTTTGAATCAGTGTATTCTCCAGACCATTCACACTCTGAGGTGTCAGTGTTCCAAATCCAGTAAGCATCCGGTTCAGCATCTAGTACCTCGACTGGAACTTCTAAGCCTTGACATGCTGGAAGAGTAATTTCAATCCAGTAGATGATCGGCCAGCGCTTATCATCGCCTTCGTAAACCTTCAAGAATACTCTCTTGGACTTGGTTTCGTTGTCGAATAGGTCATCGATATTCAGTGTCAATTCGAATCCATCGCCGTCACCCAGAGGTTCGGACTTAGCCCACTTTCCTTCTAGTTGTAGAGTGTACTTTGCAACAGCNGTTTGGTCGAATGTTGTGTCTTCAAGAGCAGCCTCAACGTATACATCACTTTGCTCAGCACCATCTACGATGTTACCCGCGAGGGTAATAGTGTCGCTGTCAACCTTTGTTCCGTTTAGGGACAAGTCGATTTGGATAGTTGGTTCAGCGTCTCCGAATCCTTCAGGAACTACAGAGAAGTACATCTTGTACTTGTCAGAACTCTTCCCTGCCTGGTCGAATACTACTAATTCGATACGGATTAGTGACTCTGTTTGTCCACTTGGGTCTACAGTTACATTGCTGAAGGTGTAAGCCCAAGCTCCATCGCTTGAAGATGGAGTGATGAACGTGTGTCCTTCCAACTTGTAGTTATCCTCATTGTATGGCTTGTCGAATAGAACTGTCCATTCATAGGATTCAATTCCGTTACCGGTTAGAGCATCTGCGTCAGATGAGTTGCCTGCATCAAAGTGAACAGTCAGTGAACCTGTGTCGTCCAATTGTATTCTCTTTAGTGGCCAATCGACTCCCGAAACCGACTTGATTCCACGGTCTTCGATTTGGTCTGAATATTCATCACGCATGTCAACCATCACGTCAGCCATAGGGCGGTATTCGTCCGCTCTGGTATCGTCAGTCATGACTGTAACAGAGATTGTTCGAGAGTGTCCTGCTGCATCGTGCAAGAAGAGAGTGATTTCCCAAGTTGCACCTTGTAGACATCCGGTTGCAGATGAAAGGTCTACCTTACAGAAGTTAACTGTAGGGCTCATCACATCTGTGTGGTCAGTACCACTAGCCATGGATGCACCTGCCCAATCGGTAGGTCCGCTCATTACCCAATCTGTTGACAATGTCTCAGTTGTGGTTGTTGTATAACCGAAGGTTACCTCTGAATTGCTCTTCATGTAGTGGAATGCATATCCACCTGTTGAAGGATCAAAGGAAGGAACTTCTCCGTTGATGGTCAAGTCTAGACCATTACCTAGTGTACCGAATCCAGTTGGATAAGGAGAAACGTGGTAGGATAGCATGTTACCCAGTAGAGGGAAAGTGGTGCTGTTTGCACGATCTGATACACTCTCTACATCGATTGTGGTAACAATCAGTCCACCATCGACGTAACTGCATACACCAAGGACGGTGTCTTGCACGTCTGCTTCAGATTGCAATAGCCTCTGGAATGAACCTCCTTCCTCGGAGTATCCATTACAAGCACGTGGAATCGATGTCGCCGATGCACTCTTTGTGTTTACAATAGATTCAGTAACAGTTCCGAATTGGTCGAATCCTTGGAATGCTGCTAGGTCTACACTGTCCAGGATTGGATGGTATGGATCTGCGACTTCCATGTTGCTGTAAGTAATTCGAGTCTCTGGAGTGTTCCTTGGCTGGATATCCATGTTGAATGGTAGCAAGCTTTCACCGGTAGAAGAGGAGTACTCGTAGTAATCAGTTGCTCCTGACAAGTGAACCTGTACTGTACCACCAGAAGACATGAAGCTCTTCAGAGCGTTCTGGTTGGAGGAACCACCAATCAATTCATAGTATCCCTTACCACCTTCATCGCTTGGCTTTGCTGTGTTCACATCTTGCCAAGGCATTACCACCTTGTCATAGTGAGTCAACCAACCGAGGTCAAGGTATTCTGACCAATCATTGATGTCATACTGTGTGTATGTCAATCCAAGAATGACTAAGTCTTCCTTGATTGCAGTAACCCTTGTTGAATCACCAGATAGAATTGCGATGTCAATTTGGTCAGCGAAGGATGCATGGAAGTATCTTTCATTACCAGAAGTGCTTCCGTCAGGAAGTGTTGCATAGTAACTGATGTTGTACTTGTGACCATCCATCCATCCATTCCAAGGTGTGAACGAGATGGTTGTTCTCTCGTGCGGGCCCAAGGTTTGGCTCGGACCAGCAGTTGTAGTGTGNACCTGGTTCCCGCTATCCATGTCAACTACCTTCATGTGGAATGTGTAGTCTCCCTGAAGAACACCATTGGTCGCGGCTAGTGACCAATCGTGAGTCTTAGCGCTGTCAATCGGTAGTACACAGTCTAGAACAACATCTGACAAACAGGATATCTGATCAGGCTTTCCGAGAGTGATATCAACACTTTCAACCGAGAAGATAACTCTTCCAAGGTTGTTAGCTAGTGAGATTTCATCGTAACCAAACCAAGGAGTTCCTTGTGTAGAATTGTCGAAGATTGATTCTACTTCAATCTTGTAGACACCAGAGACAAAGTCGTGGTTTGCAACGGTAATTGTGCGGTTCTCTTCTGCATCTAGGTCTACTACGGTAGTGCTGTAGACCGCATCTTCTGTGAATGAGAATTCCTGCAGAGAGATGTTATCGAAAGCAACTCCACGAACACCGTCATTCTGCCCATTGTGACCATCGTCATTCGAGATGAACTCGAAGTTGATGTCAACAGTAGAACCTGCTAGACTGATACATTCATCGGTCCAAAGGTTGGAATCTGGAGAAGTTCTATTGACGACATATAGATGAGTCAGGTCGATACTTCTGCTTTGTACTAATCCATCACTGTTGAAGAATACGTTGTAGTTACCAGAACCACCGTTGACGTTAACTGGGTCACCAATGTATTCGATTTCAGTATTATCGAGTGTGGTCTCGTTTACTGGATCAATGAATCCGTTACCGTCTTCGTCAACGATACAGAAACCGTCTTCGTTGTAGTCAATCCACTGTCCATAGATTAGACCCTCATAGTCTGAACCACCCATGTTCCAGTCAACAGTGATTGCTGCATAGTCGTTGACAGACGATGTAGCACCAGATTGTTGAATCTCGAACCATGTTTCAGCGAAGTATTCGAAGTTTAGAGCAACATAGTCACCAGACATGCTAGTCAAATCGATGTCAGGAATCGTCAGAGTCTCGTTCTCCCATACATCACCGAAGCTGTTTGCAGTGTCACATGGATGACCGAACCAGTATGCGTGGGAGCCGAAAATCTGCTCTGTACAACTGGAATCGTCTAGGATTCCACCGTTTGCGTTACCGTCATCTGTGTATCTGAATCCGGCTGAACCGCCTTCGAATCCTTCTTCACAGACAACTAAAGGAGAACCACAGTAAACATCCGTAGGGAGTGCACTGTAGACCTTGGCTTCCAAGTCAAAGGTGACATTTGTGTTACCAAGGTGCTCTACCTTAACATTGACAGGGAAATTGCCTTCAGCGTACAAGCTTCCAGGCTTGAATGAGGTTATTTCATTGACAGCAGGATCGTAGATATTGAATGCTGTAATGTAGCCTACAATTTCATCGTTTGCTGGCTGCTCGTCTTGACCATAATTCAATACTGCAGAAATACGGTAAGTTGTTCCATTAACGAAGTCAGCGGAAATCGCAGATGTGTAATCCTCGTTAGGAGCCAAGTTGTTCATGTTGATGTTTGATTGCTGATTTTGAACATTAGATGTGAAAGCGGTGTTTTGCTTCCAAATCGTGATATTATCGATAGCGAAACCGTCTCTTCCAGACCAAGTTGATTCATTAGAACCAACAGAGCCTTCCCAGCCAGATTTGAATCTAAATCTTACATCTACTACTTCACCAGTAAATCGAGATAGGTCAAATGCACCTAGATCTTCTTCGGTAAAGTTACCCCAACCGTACTGAGTGCCAGGGATTGCGCCACCGTATCGGTAGATTGCAGCATCCAATCCAGTGTTTGCCTCGCTCTCAAGCCTGCCGTTGTCATATCCTCCCCAGTAGCTGGTTCCGGAAGCACATTGTCCAGAAAAGAAAGCGGAATTAGGACAGTTGATTGTTACCCATCCTACATCTTCTGAGAATACTTCAATCATTGCAGCGTCGTCCCATACTTCAGCAAGAACGAATCCGTTGGCGTCTTGAGTGTAAAGGTCTGAAATACCAAGGTGCCTGAATATCTCAATACTCATCCATGCACGATCTGCACCAGTTAAGTCTACATCGTTCAGAACCAAACCTTCGTCCCAGTTTGGCTCATATCCAGACCATGTGTCTCCACTGGAGTTGGTCTTCATCATTCCAGACCACATGAAGTCAGTAGGGTTGTTTGCGTTAGCTGATTGAGCCGCTGCGTTGTTACCTGCAGTGTGGCCAACAGTACTGTTTGCTGCAACTTCCTCATGCCAGTGGCTTACACCGTAGTAAGCCTCTGTGGTCCAAGTACATCCTGATCCACATCCGCTCGTGTCTTCTGGGTTATCCCAATCCATAGCGTAAACAGTGACATTGGAAGATGCTGCTTCATCAACTTCCTTAATTTCGACATCTAGTGTTGCTTGACCGTTTAGGATATCCATACCAGTGTTCGTAACAGTAACTTCAACTTCACGAGTACCCTCTCCAAGTGCACCTACGTATGCATCGGTAGGAGAAATGTCAATACTAGAAACAGCCAAGTCCTTGTTATCCATCTCGATTACAACAATTCGATCATATGAACCGTCCCATCCAAAGTTGTCATCGTAAGTGAATTGGTCATATGCACCGTGTCCTACGATTAAGTCAGGTGCGCTGTTTGCGCCTCCAATGACTTGGCCGATTGCCACAGTTGTAGGCCTCATTGCACCGAAGTACTCCAGAGGATTCATGTGTCCACCATTGCCATTTGAAAGAGTTACTTGAACGCTAGTTGGAAGGTTCAGGTAATAGCTGGAAGTGGTATCTCCAGTAGATGAAGTAGCGTTAGACTGCTTGAATTTAGCAGCGTGAACGAAATCAGGCTCACCGTCACCGTTCAATTCTCCAACAGTAACTTCCCAAGCGATGTAAGGTCCAAAGTACACTGTCTTGGTTTGACTGTAGGTGTGAGTTGATTGAGTGATTGTTGCATAACTTACATTCTCTGTATTTGCATCGTTGATAGCTACTACGTCGATGATGCCATCTTCATCAATATCTCCGATGTCAAATCCTCCGAATTCAGGGCCCAGTGCGTGCACGTGTAGTGAACTACCTGTTCCAACTTGACCTCCTGCTGTAGTCCAAGTGAAGGTTGCAGGGAATGAATTTGTTTGACAATCGAATTCCAGAACTGTGACGTTGTCTGACTTTCCTGGATTAGTTGCAGCACCCGAGATATAATCTACACCCTCGGAGCGTACTAGCCACAAATCTATGTCATCACAACTTCCTTGTAAACCGGTTTGGCTAGGTTCTCCCCAGTCTCCTAATTCTAATTCTCTATACGCATTTTGCGTTGAATCTCCTAGGCTCGTGATCTGTGCCTGAGTAGAGGAAGTGATTGGGCCGCGGTAGGTAACTACACGCTGGTTCTTCAAGTCGGCAAGCAACTCTAGAGTGACGATGTCATCATTGCCGTCTTGGTCCAAATCAGCTACTGCGAGGTCCCACATCCAAACTACATCGAATTGCTCTCCGATAGTGAATGTGTCCACATCGCATCCATCATTCTCGATGATGGTTACGTTACCTGGCTTGTCGACTACAATTGCGCCGCTTGCATCCTGGCGTAGTGGACGGTTACGTGCATAGATAACGATGTCATCTGCGTTGTCTCCGGTGAATTCACCGACTTCAACTTGCTGAGTATTGGAATGGTCCTCGAAATCTGCGTCCTGGTTTGGATTTGCAGAAGTCCAGATGTCCGAACGCTTCTGGAAATGTCCATTTTCGTTCCACAGAACTGAAATTTTCGTACTGCGGTCATTCGCAGTTACAATATCTAAATCGCCGTCACAATCGAAATCGCCTAATGCAACATCAACAGGGTCTGTGTCAGTCGTATATGTCCTTGAAGTCGAAGCAGACACAAGGTTTGCGGCGGTCGTTGAAAGTAACATTACTAAAACCAAGAATAACGCTCTTCCGCGTCCATCTTCATTCATACTCTTCCAAAGCATCATCATCACTCGATTGCTCGGACTCCAACTACCACTTTAATTGCTTTGGAATGATGTCTGAAAGCAATTTGCACAAATGCCATGCAGTACAACGCTTTTTCCAAAGGAGGAATAATCCGTTAGAATCACAATCCAGAGGCTAACCAAGCGGGAGAAGGGCCCCATCCTGTGTTGTTTCCGCCGTGAACTTTGACAATTTTGCCAGATCTAAACATTCCTTCCAAGAATAATTCTAGTTCTAGACCTTCTCTGTCTCCAAGAAAATCGCTAGCAGCGAGTGCAATCGTTTCGGTAGTTATCGCCGTTACACCATGAGTTCTGACCACGATTCTCAACAATTCTTTCAACCAAGATTCTGCCATCGGGTCCTTGACCAAAGGGCCTTGTGCTGGATGCGGTTCTTCGATCTCTTGCAGTTGTTCTCTCAATTCATCTGCAGAAGGTCTAACAGGTTGTTCTAAGCCGACTTCAACCAATTTGGCGGCAAGGTTCAATTCACCTATTGGCCTTCTTACAACAGGAATTCTAGAAGGGTCTGGTTCCGGGCCCATATCCTTGGGCTTTCCGGATTCAGCTGGAGAATCTGATGCTAATCCAGAATTGGAAAGAGAGGTGCTGTCTACAGCCATTGGCATGGCCCAACCAACCTTGGTTAAGCCCAATTCTGCTACGATTTCTCGTACCCAATCAGCATCTCCTTCGAGCAAGACATCGACGTCGTCATCATCGCTGCGGAAGCGATAGCGAATATAGCCTCTCAACTCCTGCATGTATCACCCTACGGGTGATGTGACATCAATCCACCGGTTCTACTGTGCAAGGTTTCTCAAGACGGTGTGCAAGATCCCTCCGTTTCGGTAGTAATCTACCTCGACAGGAGTGTCCAGTCTTACATCAACTTGGAATTCAACACTCGAGCCATCAGATTTGTTGGCAGTTACTGTCAATTCCTGCAATGCTTGTACATCATCTGTAACTGGAATATCAAATGATTCAGTGCCATCAAGGCCCAAGGAATCCGCATCTTCTCCTGATTTGAATGTCAATGGAAGAACGCCCATACCTACGAGATTTGACCTGTGGATTCTCTCGAAAGAAGTAGCTATTACGGCTTCGACTCCGAGCAAATATGTGCCTTTGGCAGCCCAATCCCTGCTACTTCCAGTGCCGTATTGTGAACCTGCTAGAACCACCATTGGGCCATCATTATCCATCGCTGCTTCGAAGACAGATGTTACTTCACCCGTCTTGTGATTTAGTGCAAACCCTCCTTCTGTACCAGGAGCCATTTGATTCCTTACTCTGACGTTTGCAAAAGTACCCCTCATCATAATTTCATGATTGCCTCTACGGCTACCAAATGAATTGAAATCGCCCTGTTGAACTCCNCGCTCTACAAGCCATTTTCCGGCTGGGCCATCAGCAGGGAATGCACCTGCTGGAGAGATGTGGTCAGTAGTAATCGAATCTCCTAATTTGAGTAGAACTTTAGCACCCTCAATCGATTCGATAGGCTTAGCTTCCTTGGACAATCCTTGGAAGAATGATGGAAGGCGGATGTAAGTTGAATCCTCTTGCCACGGGTATAGTGGTGATGCTTCGCTAGGAATAGAATCCCATCTAGGTTCTTGCATTACTGTTGAATATCTCTCTCTGAACATTTCAGGAGTTATCTTTGACATTGCAGCATCCAGTTCTGCACTAGTAGGCCAAACTTCGCTCAACATCACAGGCTCGCCTGTCCTATCAAATCCGATTGGTTCAGTCGTCAAATCAACATTCAAACTACCAGCTATTGCATACGCTACAACCAGTGGAGGGCTGGCAAGATATGATGCTTTGACCTTTGAGTGAACTCTTCCTTCGAAATTACGGTTGCCAGATATTACAGAACCAACTATCAATCCAGATTCGTCAATTGCTGCTTCAATGTCTTCAGGCAAAGGCCCTGAGTTTCCGATACAGGTAGTACAACCATAACCTACATTGTTGAAACCAAGTGCTGCCAAATCTTTGTCCAAACCATTCGCTTCATAATATTCTGTAACTACTCTAGAACCGGGTGCTAAAGAGGTCTTGACCCATGGTTTGACCAATAAGCCACGCTTTCTGGCTTTTCTTGCCAAAAGGCCTGCAGCAAGCATTACTCCTGGGTTAGAAGTGTTGGTACAGGAAGTAATTGCTGCGATAACAACGTCTCCATGATTCAGGTCATAATCTCCGCNAACCAATGATGACTTGGATAGATCTTCAGTTGAGAGACCATGTCCTTGATGGCCGATTTCATGTGTTAATGAATGCTCAAAGTGTGATGCCATATCTGACAAATCCACTCTGTCTTGAGGCCTCTTTGGCCCAGCTAATGCGGGTTGGACTGTGGAGAGGTCCAACTCTAGCATTGCAGTGTATTTCTTCTCTGGAGAAGAGGAATCGTACCACAAACCTTGGGCCTTACAATATGCTTCAACTCCAGCAATATCATCTTCATCTCGACCGGAGAGTCTCATGTATGATAGCGTGTTATCATCGACCGGGAAGAAGCCGCAAGTTGCACCATATTCTGGTGCCATGTTAGCGATTGTAGCACGGTCTGGCAATGATAGAGCAGCCATACCTTGACCAAAGAATTCTACAAACTTACCAACAACTCCGTGTTCACGAAGCATTTCAACGATTTTCAGTGTCATGTCAGTGGCGGTTACGCCAGCATTCAATGAGCCAGTAAGTCGGAAGCCGACTACATCCGGCGAAAGCATGTAAATCGGTTGACCAAGCATTACAGCCTCGGCCTCGATTCCACCTACACCCCAACCAAGAACACCCAATCCGTTAATCATGGTGGTGTGAGAATCTGTCCCTACTAGTGAGTCGGGGAGCCAGACTCCATTTTCTTGACGAGCAACCGTTGCGATCCATTCTAGATTTACTTGGTGTACAATACCTCTAGATGGCGGTACTGCTCTGAAGTTCTCTAGAGATTGTTGCCCCCACTTTAGGAAGGTGTACCGCTCCATATTCCTGTGATATTCAATGTCTAAATTCAGATCAAGGGCCTCCGGGTTTGCACCTGAAATGTCAACCTGAACCGAGTGGTCTATCACCAAGTCTACAGGTACTTGGGGATTGACTTTTTCTGGGTCTCCACCCATCTCGACCATCGCATCTCTAAGAGCTGCCAAATCAACTACTGCAGGCACTCCTGTGAAGTCTTGAAGAATCACTCTTGAAGGTCGGAAAGGAATCTCTCCTCGCTCTCCATTTGCTGTCCATCCAGCGATATTGCGAACATCCTGTTCAGTAATCAGGAAACCATCGCAATTCCTCAATGCACCTTCCAAAAGCACTCGAATTGAGTAAGGCAGAGTGGATGTATCAATACCTGATTCATCCAATGAATCGAGTGAATGATAGTGCCCACCAAGTGGGAAATCTTTCTTTGATGAGAATGGGTCTGATTCGCTCATGTAATGTGTGCGATAGACCCAATCATATCAACATGCCTTTTGACGGCTCAATCACCAAAATTGGTACCAAGGAGTTCCATCGATGATTCCATCGTCGGTAATTTCGATTGAAACGATAGTTACATCGTTTACAGGCCTGTCGTTTTGTCCAGTAGCTACTGAGGAAATTGAATCGACGTTATCAAGACCATCGGTAACTGTTCCAAAGACAGTATGAACTCCATCTAGGTGACTTGGTGTACTATCAGAAGGTACGATGTAGAATTGACTGCCACCTGTATGAGGAGCGTTGGTCTTTGCCATGGCCAATGTTCCAGGATTGTGTTTCAAGCCGTTATCTGCTTCATCAGGCATAGTCCAACTAGATTGAGCGCAACCATCAGAACTGTCTTGCGCTTGACCGTTACANTATCCATACCACTTAGCAGCATATCCTCCGGTTCCAGCTTGGTTCACGAAGTCGCCACCTTGAATCATAAATCCAGAAATGATCCTGTGGAAAATGACGTTGTTGTAGTTACCATCTTCNGCNTGGAGAATGAAGTTTTCAACATGAACTGGGGCTTCTGCTCTGTGTAGTGCAATTGTTATGGTTTCATCATGGAAAACGCCATTGGAATCTGTCCAAGTTACTCTCATCACTGCTTCACCATCTTCAAATCCGTCATTAGATTGGAATAACTGAATTGTTGCTAGAAGGAGCAATAGTGATGCTACGATTGCAAATAGCCCTGCAGGAGTAGGTGTTCCGTCGTTAACAAGTCTAGGAAAAATGGTTTGAGAAACTCCCAGGTCTTGCATTTCGTTTAGGAGTTGATTATACTGTGCATTTGCCTGCTTGTCTCTAGGATTAATTTTGACAGCATCACGGTACAAACTCGCAGACTTTCTGTAATCAGAAGCAGAGCCGTGTTTTTGTGCCTTCAGATGCATTGCTTTCCCGGCTAACCTAAGCGTAGTGGCCTCTTTTCCGTCTGCATCGACTTGGCGTAATATTGACAATGCTTCTTCGTATTTACCCTTGTCTAGGAGCTTTTCTGCTTCCTTCCAAGTATCTGCAATATCTTTGTCGGCCATGATTCGCCGATAACCCATTTGGTTTTGAGCACTACCCCTAGCAAAAATCGAATTTTGTCGCCAACACATTCAAAGGTCGTAGGCCAACGCAGGTAGTCAATGGACAACCCCCTCCGGGGGTGAGGACAGAGGGGACAACCCGAAATGGACAGGATTGTAAACGACTTTACTATCAATATCGCAACTGCAAATGGTACTGGTTCACAGTCCGCTAATCTAATTCTCCTACAGACATTGTTCGACATGGGAATTCCTGTAAGTGGAAAGAATCTCTTCCCCTCAAATATCTCTGGTTTGCCGACTTGGTACATTGTTAGGCTATCAGAGAAAGGATACCAAGCACCTGGGGACCGAACCCACATTCAAGTTCTAGTCAATCCAGCAACTTGGGAAGAAGACCTTGCTTCGCTTGAACCAGGAACCGTGGTAATTTGGAACATGGATTCTAAAATGCCTATGGAGCGAGAAGATGTAATTTCTTATCCTGTTCCAATGACAAAAATTGCTCGTGGGTTGAATCCTAAGCTGGCTAGAATGATTGCTAACGTAGTATATGTTGGTGTTCTAGCAGAATTGCTTGGAATGGACCAAAATGTGCTTGAGGCTGCAATCGCTAAACAATTCGGTGGCAAAGCAAAAGCGATCGAATTGAATTCTGAAGCAGCACGATTGGGAAGAGCTTACTGTGCTGAAGAATTGACCAAGAGCGACTCCTATGCTGTTGAGGCAAGAGAGGTTCTCGAAGGCGGATTCTTCGTTGAAGGTAATGAAGCGGTTGCATTAGGTTCTATTTTCGGTGGAGTCCAGATGCTTTCATGGTATCCAATTACTCCATCTTCAAGCCTTGCTGAAGGAATTATTGCATGGCTTCCTGAATTGAGAACTCATGAAGGAAAGGCGACATATGCCGTACTTCAAGCAGAAGATGAACTGGCTGCTGCAGGAATGGTAATCGGTGCAGGCTGGGCTGGTGCTCGTGGAATGACTGCGACTTCTGGGCCTGGTATCTCATTGATGCAGGAATTCATCGGACTTTCCTACTTCGCAGAAGTTCCTTCCGTATTCTGGGACGTAAACCGCGTAGGCCCTTCAACCGGACTTCCAACCAGAACTCAACAAGGCGACTTGTCTATGTTGTATGAAGGAAGCCACGGAGATACGCAACACATTGTCTTCATACCGGGAACTGTCGAGGAATGCTTCGAGTTCGGATGGAGAGTNTTCGATGCTGCTGAAAGATACCAAACCCCTGTGTTCGGATTTTCAGACCTTGATCTGGGAATGAACAAGTGGGCTAGCCAAGGATTCGAATATCCAACAGAATCGATGGATAGAGGAAAANTTGTACTTACCAAAGAGCAAATGGATTCTATCGAGAATTATGGCCGATACCGTGATGTCGATGGAGATGGAATCCCATACAGAACCCTACCAGGTTCTGGCTTAGATCCAATCCTATACCGTGGAACCGGTCACGATGAAGACGGTGCATATTCAGAGAAACCTGATGTCTATCACAAGCTAATGGGTCGCCTAAAGCGCAAGATTGACGGTGCAAGAGACAATCTACCTGCACCTATTGTTCGAGAAGAAGATGAGCAGGACATCGGAATAGTATTCTACGGTTCAATGGAGAATACCATCGAAGAAATCGACGACATCCTAGAAGGGATGTCTGGTAAGAAAGTCAGCACCCTCAGAGTTAGAGCGCTTCCTTTGCACAGTGAAGTTGAGGCATTTGTTGAAAGACACAACAATGTCATCATTCTCGAGATAAACAGAGATGCACAGCTTTACGGAATCATGCGTAAAGAATATCCAAATCACTTGCTAAACAAGATGCACAGCGTTGCTTACAGCGATGGAATGCCGCCTCGTGCAAGATTGTATGCTGAAAGAATCATGGAAGTTCTCAAGGAGGTGGGCGCATGAGTGAGAAGCGAGTTAGAGCCGTCAAACTGAATGTAATCAACGAGCCAAAGGACTCCTACACTGGAGGAAAATCATCTCTATGCCCTGGTTGTGGACACGACCAAATCTCAAGCGTTATTGTTAACGCTGCATGGGAAAACGGAATCAAGCCACATCGTATTGCAAAGATGAGTGGAATTGGATGTTCATCCAAGACACCTGCTTACTACCTAGGCCAATCCCACGGATTTAACACCGTACACGGAAGAATGCCGTCTGTCACCACCGGTGCTAACGTAGTCAATTCAGACCTAACCTATCTCGGAGTATCTGGTGACGGAGATTCTGCTTCAATTGGTATCGGACAATTGATTCACGCAATTAGAAGAAATGTCAACATGGTCTACATCGTTGAAAACAATGGTGTTTACGGACTTACCAAAGGACAATACTCTGCTACCGCAGATGTCGGTTCAAAGAAGAAGAAGGGTGCAGTAAACGAAACTCAGCCAATCGACCTTTGTGCTATGGCAATCAACCTAGGATGCTCTTTCGTAGCACGTTCATTCAGCGGTTCAAAGAAGCAGCTAACTGCAATCATCAAGGCTGCAATGTCTCACAAAGGATTTGCATTAATCGACGTAATCAGCCCTTGTGTAACCTTCAACAATAACGATGAATCTCTACGCTCATACGGATATGTCAAGGATAACTCAGCGGAGCTGCACTCTGTAGGATACATCCCTCACTTCTCACCTCTTGAGCAGGTTGAAGTCCCNGCGGGNTCNTNCNGAGACATCACTTTGCACGATGGCTCTACAATGAGATTGGAGACCATTTCTGAAGACCATGACATCTCAGATGCAGTGGCTGCTCTAGGTGCACTTCACAATGCTGATGCTGAGAGAAAGCACGTCATGGGANTGCTNTACTTCGATGGTGAAAAGCCATCTTTGGATAGTGACCTGAATCTGCACGACACACCAATCACCGAATTGGGAGAAGATATTCTCAGACCATCTCCTGAACAATTGGACAAGGTAATCTCTGCACTTCGTGGTTGAATTAATCAAACCGCTTAATTGAAGAATGAGAGGCCTTTGGGCCACTCTGCTAGTCTCTTAGTGTAGTGGTCCATCATGGTGGGTTCTGGTCCCGCCGACCTCGGTTCGAATCCGGGAGAGACTATCCTTCTAGAAACAATACTCGGAGGATTGTCTCTCTGACCAGTGGTTTGCTTTCATATGTATCTTGAAACCACTAGGTCCGGGAGAGACTATCCATTTCACAACTCTACATAGTGGATAGTATCTCAAAAAAGGTGGAAATCCGGGATTTCCTTTATTAGTCATACATCTATGGCAATTCAGTGAACGACATGAGAAAGATTGCCACACTTCTTTGCCTGACCATCGTGAGTAGCTCTCTTGCTGGATGCCTATGGAACCTATTGGACGATGATCCTAGAATTTCATTTTCAGATTGCCCATCTTCTTGGCATGTAGAATTTTTTGACCACAGCAACGATAATTTCGGCTCTTGGGACGGCAAGGTTGAATTTACAGATTCGAATGGAAATACTGAAGTTTTGGAAAGTTTTTCCAGCAACAAAAAGTATGTTACATTAAAGGAGTCCCTTGATTGGACTTTGAAATACACCTTCTATGAAGGAGACATTGGATTCATTGTTGGAGACACAATATATGGCGGCGACAACAATTACGGCGATTCTGGAACCATTGAANTGGATTTAGTNAGAAAGTTTGCNGGTGGNGCAAATGATGATTCACCAATTTCATTTTCTTGTCACGATTCTAACTGGGATATCAAGTTCGTAGACCAGAGCAACGAAAACTTCGGTTCATGGGGAGGCGAAGTTGAATTCTTTGTAGAAGGTAACGAGGAAGACAGCTATACATTCGGGGACTTCTCTAGTGACATGAAGTACGTTACTCTACAAGACTCTAAAGTTTGGATAATGAAGTACACATTCTATGAGGGAGACATCGGGTTCATCTATGATGGTAAATCATACGGCATGAACAACGACTATGGAGACTCTGGAGAGATCAGAATCGATCTATCTTAATCATGCATAGATTTTGTCGATGTGATAACCCGTGAAGGTAAATCAATCTGCAGTTTTGTTATCTGCTCTGCCGATTATTCTTCTTGGTTTTGCATTACTCATTGCATTCATTTCTGATTTTAGTTCTGTAATCGGACTTATACTGTGTATTGCGGCAATTATCTCTTCTTTAGAGAGAACAATTTATGCATCATCGAAGAAGAAATGGCCATTGTTTGTATTCTGTTTATTCATGACCTTGATCAGTATTATTGCTGCAATACTTTACCATGGAATTATGACTTGGGATTACGGACCATTCTATTTCCCTGCCTCGGAATAAGACAGGATTGAACGCAAATGAAATGTTGGGAAACAATTAATTTACGATTGTTCAAGAGATTGCTTGTAGCCATTTAGGTGTATTTCGATTTCAGAGCGTGNNAAGGTGTCGATNTTCGTCAGTGATGAAGCCAAACAGAAATTCCAAGGTTTCTGGTTTGGATTAGGAGTTCCTATTTTGGGTGGATGGGGAATATCTCTATTTTCATTGATTCTTTTGACAAATAGGAATTTGGGTGTTGCGGGTAATCCATACAGCCCAATGACACATATTGTCATCATACTTTGGATGTCGGGGCACCTACTACTGTGGCCATTATTGTCGTGGTTGATGATTCGCCGAGCAAAAAAATCAGGGAATTTACATTGTGAAAAGGGGTCTCGTTTATCGCTAAAGTTGGCAATTGCCTGGATTACTTTCATCGTTTCTGTTGGAGCCTTACAAGCACTTTCAGGAGGTGCGTGAATGTCATCTGATACGCCTGACATTTTAGAAGTAAAAGTAGAGGTAAAATGTCCTTCTTGTAACATTAAACTAGCAGCTCCATTGAACTATTTTGGAAAACTTCTCTGTCCCGCCTGTAAACAAAAGTTCCCAGTCAACTCTGAAGATAATTTCGAGATTGAAATCGATTATGGACATTTTTGGAAGGGGTTTTTTGCACCCTTATGGCCTACAATTATAGTTGTCATATTGGCAATGACTGGTATTCTTTCAAGTAATTCTTCTCCAGACCTAATGGGCTTAATCTGGTTCATGTGCTCACTTATCCTATGGCCCATAATCGGTTTTAGTATAGCTAGAAGTCGTGGGATTTTTGTGAAAGGTTTCCGTACAGGAGCACGTAATTCTGCGATTGCAGCAATAATTGTTGGAGGATTAATTTGGCTTTGGTTCCTCAGTTTTATTGCCGGCGGCGTCACCAACTAAACTTCGGATTTCTTTATTGCTAATAGATAAGATATAATTGAAAGTAGTACTGTCAATCCTACGAAGAAAAAGCAACCATACCAAGCAAAACCATAACCTAAGCACCCCAATCCGCCCTTTCCAGTTATCAAATTACAACCATCATTATCTGCGATATTTACTAAGATTAAACCGCAGATGATTAAAAAAATAAGTATAAAACCAAGAATGCGCAAATCCTTGAAATGGTTGTTCTCGATTTTTTCCACAAACAATTGTCAAGCCAATTGAACTTAACAATTCACCCGGTACCCATTCGAATGACGTATTTACATGGGTTTTGGAAAGATGTCGAGCGAATAGCCTGATTCAATGATCACTTGGAGGATTCAAGTAGTAGCTTCTTGCGAGAATGGGTTCAATCTTTGCCCACTTTTCACGAACCGAATTTGGCATGTTAGGGTCATTGACTTCCCAAAGACGATATTTGTCTTTCCCGCCTTTTTGTTGGAGTTCTTCATCAGCAGTGCCTCCAATTCCAAAGTAAGCACAACCAGCATACTTTCCTGTATGGTATGCAAATAGCCCTTTGTCTCGCCATTTGCCTTCAAAGTCGTATCCGGCTCCGCCAACCTGCAATCCTAGTTCTCTTGCAATAATCGCTGACTTCGCAGGGTCATTGAATAAATGCGAATACCATTTTCGCAATGGACTTCCATATTTTATGTCCATTTCAACTTTTGACTTGTCGGGGAATTTCGCCTCCTCCATAACACGCTCGTGATTACTCAGTTTTTCTCCACTGGCTATTTTATCTTCAATCGCCTTAGACTGTTTCGAAATCTCAGCAAACCAATTTCCAGCATTGAATGAGGTTCCAGAAATGTTACTTGAATCGGCAGAATTAGCCTGACTTCGGCCATGGGAGTGACGCGTTTTTGCGAGGATACCCAAAGACCCAATCACTGTCAATGCGCCAATACCCATCATTATGGCGCCTGGGATTAACATTCCAAGTGTTTCTTGGTTTTCTTCGGTTCTAATCCACATCAAGATCTCGCCGCCTTCTCCATTTTGTGCAGTGATAGTTGTAGTGCCGTTCATACAGTCTTTGCAGGCTCGTCCGATTTTGACGAGTTGAACTCCGTTGTGACTTGCTTGTTCTGGATTATGATGAGAACCGCAGTCTCCGCTGCCCTCGCCATTAATTTCCTTGTAAAACACTTCTCTACTTTCATCTGGAGGATTTCCGGCCACATTCTCACCGTGTGGTCCAGTGGTAAACCAACCACCAGTATGATTGGCGCTGATGACAACATTTTCACAGTAATTATGGATACCGTTTCCATCAAAATCACCTGCCACCCCCTCAATGAAAATCTCAAACCCAAAGTCTCCTTGTCCGTCTGCATCTATGATTTCGAAAGTTCCAGAAGACACTGCCTCATACTGGAATCCTCCACCAAGGCCGGCGATAAAGAGGGGAATTCCTGGAGCGAGCAACAAAAAACCAATGGCTAAAGCGATCCATGCCTTTTTCCTGATTGATTCTACGGCGACTGGGTCAATTGGTACAGCTTCAACAGTGAAATCTTTCCTTTCGTGTAGCGTATGCCCTCCATCAGAGAATACTCGGATGCTGTAACTGCCTGCCGCTTGTTTTGGGAATGATGCATTGTTCACATCGATATCGCGAAGCCATTTCCATCGAACGTTTTGCGCTCCATGATCTTGGTTGTTGGTAATGTGTACGGGATAGATGCCGACCCAAGCATCGCTACTGCTTGGACGGTTGTTAATTTTGAATCGAACAGGCTTGCCGGCTACGGCCTCCAAAATTTCAATGGATTCTTTCCTTTCGGCGGGGGCTTGCTCTTGAATTTCAGTCGCTGCGTTGGAGGCTTGGCCACCGAGCGCCCCCGGTTGCACTATCTGGAATTCTTCCCAGCCACCTTTGGGTGCATTGTCACGGTTCCACTGCGCTGTTCCATCCATTTGTGCGCTCAGGTATTTCCAATGTACGGACTTCAAACAGATTACATTGTTGCCACGGTCTTCGACTGTGAACTCCTCCCAACCAGTTGGTGGTGCAGCTTGGCGATTGATTTGCACCTTCCCGTCAGGTTGTGCTGAAACGTACATTCCGTGCGCACCCTTGAGGGTGATTTTGTCACCCTGCCGTTTCTCAAGATGGAAATATTCCCACTCACTTGCGATGTCACGATTCCATTCTGCACGCCCATCGGGCTGGGCGCTGAGATATTTTCCGTGCACGCTCTTGAGGGCTATTTTTCCTTCATCAATATCGATGGATGGAGCTTCTGTGTGGGGTTCGGTTGCTCCAGGCTGCGGGGGTTGACCGATACTAGTAGAATCATCATCCTCTAACTCGATCAGTTTTTTGCGGATGTGGGCAGGAATATCAGGGTCGTAACGGTTCCATGGACGATACTTGTCAGATTCATGCGGTATCGATAAACGTTGTATTTCGATGCCTCCTGTGCCGAAAAAGGCCATGCCGCTGTTTTTTCCCGATTTGTATGCATAAAGTCCCTTAGTACCCCATGGGCCGACAAATGGGTGACCTCCTCCGCCAATTTGTAGACCTAAAGTACGAGCAAATTCTTCGGCTTTGGCGGGGTCATGGATGTGCTGTAAGTCCCCCGCCATGCTCTTTGATATAGTTCAGATAAACCAATTCTTCGGTTTGAATAATCTCGCCACATCATTCGAAGGTATCTTTGCGGGTCCTAATTAGTGCTAGGAAAACTAACAGAACTATCACTAGCGCAACAATTTGCACGTTGGTTGAGGAAATCATCGATGTTTCATCATCTGTAGTAACCTTGCCACTACCTCCGCTCTCTGAACACTTCTTTCCGTCTCCTTCGGTGGTGAATGAGACGCTTTGTGAAGCGGTGTTTCCGGAGGGGTCAGTTGCAGTTATCTTTGCATTGTGTTCTCCAACACATAATGCGTAACTTGCGGCATGGTTTTTGCCAAGTTCAGTA
>FUFK010017431.1_pt1 | contig 94947 bp, 79 predicted proteins | sample 1021851 | NCBI WGS metagenome assembly FUFK01 (sample SAMEA51879418, study PRJEB19060) | metagenome
GGATTGCCTGAGTTTGTAGAAGATAGATTGTTTCAGCCAGCTGTTATGGGTAGCAATGGTGATGCATTTTACTGCGAAGGTCCTAACGGATATGCTAACCCAGGACACTTTATCAAAGTTGGTTGCACACACAGATTACCAGATTGGTCTTATGTGAATACAAATGATAATCAATCTTGTGTTAAAGGTTTACACTTCGGTGGTCTCAAGTACATTGCATACTACAGCGGCGAGATTCACAACATCTTTGTTGATCCTATGCATGTTGGTGCAGTACCTGACGATGAGACTGGTGCAATCAGATGCTTACAGTATTTTGTACATTCTTCTCTAGCTGGTGTGAATGGTAGTATTTACCACAGCTCTACTTATGCAGCTAAGACTGATGCTGAATGGGAAGAGATGCGCAAAGAAGCAGTCGCTGACTACAGCGAAATAAAAGAAGAAGTAGATAAAGATATTGCAGAGATGAACTCTCTGTAATGTTTGTGTATTCATGATTCTAGATTGGGGCTTCGGCCCCTTTCTAGTCTCTTAACCTAATAAAACCATATGCGATGAATAGAGTAGCACTAATTGATGCAGATAGTCTTCTGTATTATGAAATGGGTAAAGATACCCTTGAAGAAGCAATCGAAGGATTGAACAATAGAATACAACAAATACTGATAGAAACAGAATCTGATAGTTACATTGGTTATCTAACACGCGGCAAGTGTTTTAGATATGACATGGCAAAAAGTAAACCTTATAAGTACAATAGAAAACACGGAAGCAAACCACCTATATACTACGCATTAGACGCATACATACAACAAGAACCCTGGAACTTTAGATCCTTTGCAGGCTTAGAAGCTGATGACCTTGTGGGCATAGCTCGACACATGTTAGATGATAACTGTGTAATCTGCAGTCCTGATAAAGATGTGCTACAACAACTTCCAGGTAAACATTATAATTATCAAAAAGCAAAATTTCATGAAACAACAGATGATCAAGCTCGTGACTTCTTATGGAAGCAAGTTCTTATGGGCGATAGCACTGATGGCATACCTGGTATTCCTGGATTGGGTATCAAAACAGCTGATGCAATTATTGATAATATGCCAGACGTATTGTCACATCATTCAGTAGTACTATCTCAGTATCTAGCAAAGTTTAGATTAGATGAAGGTATATCTAGATTCTATGAAACATTTAAACTTGTACGCATGCATACTAATATAGATGTAGCGGAGAGAGATGTTGGCGAGATACCAGAGCATTTGTTTATGCCAACTCCTAGCCCTGAATTAGTAACTGTTGTAAATGAAGATGACTCATGGGAATAAAATCTAAAGAATGTTTTTATGTAATTAAAGATCCAAGATCTTTTGTTGTAACAGGTGATGTTGCATCTATAATACCTACAAGACTTGCAGATGAAATAGTGGCGTTGTCCTTTGACAATAGATCTATAACATTGCATGAGACTATAAATGTAGATAAGAAACCTTTTAAAGTCAACAACATAAACTTAGAAATAATAGACTTGAAACCTAGTTATGAATTATCTGTAGCTAGGTTAAACAAGTCTTCTTTGTTTTTACTACCCATGCTTGGTGGGACCAGAAGACTGTTTATGTATGACAAGTTGTTTGTTAATGCATTTATAAACGTAGATCAATACGAAAGATGTATTGGTTTGTTGTACAGATTTTCTGGTGATACTGTGTTCTTGAAGTTTGAACAAGCTTTGAAGAAGTTTAGAAACTTTAAAGATACATTTGATCCATCTCCATACTTTGTAATGTTTGTATTTGATGTGCCTGCAGATTACTTACAAGATTACGAAATGTTTATTGAAGGCAAGTACTCTAAACTTAGTCCTAACTATAAGAGTAGGATACTAGAGTTTCATGGCTTTACTATACACGGTCAGATGGCGCAGATTCTTTTTCAAGATGAGAAGCGTCGTTTGAGATTACAAGAGGAACTTGATGCAGAGATTGAACCTGGATCAGAGTTGCTTAGTATTATTAATATAGAAGAAGAAACGTTTAACCCAAAAATTTATATATGAGTGGAATACAAAAACAAGTAGGGGATTGGTATCCTCTACTTGAACCGATTGTTACCTCTGATTATTTTAAACAAGTTGCAACACAGATTAAGAAACACAAAGCTCAAGGTAAGATAGTATATCCAGATACTAAACTTACCTTTCGTGCTTTTAAGATGTGTCAGTTTGCAGATGTCAGAGTTGTTATACTTGGACAAGATCCCTACCACGATGGTAGTGCAACAGGCTTAGCCTTTGCTAACAGCGATCAGATTCCAAGGATGAGTCCTAGTCTACACTGGATAACCAAAGCTATAGAACATGACTACGATACGTTATGTATTAACTTTGATGTTACTTTGAAAGAGTGGGCTAACCAAGGAGTGTTACTACTTAACACAGCCTTGACCGTTGAGAAGGGTAAAGCCGGATCACACGTGGGTCTTTGGGACAAGTTTACCAAAGATTTTATACGACATCTTTCACAACAGAAAGATAATATTATATTTGTACTATGGGGCAAAAAGGCTCAAGACTATGCTAAATACATTGAAGGAAACAATAAGATTGTTACTGCGCCACATCCTGCTGCCGATGCTTATACTGCTGGGCGTGCTGGGTTTCACACTAGTGGCACATTTAGGAACATTAATTCTTTTCTGTCTGATCCTATTAAATGGAACTCGAATTGTGGTGAGCCGTTGCCTGTTGAACTTAACGAAGCACCTTTTTAAATTATGAGACAATTAGCAAGAATTATTACAGATTGTGGTCACCGAGGTAAGGTGGGCCACATTTATGAAATTATTGAAAAGAATCCAAGAGATGGGTTTAGATTAATAATGCCAGGCGAAACTCAGTTTACATTTTGGTATCCTGCAGAGTGTGTTGAAGAAGTAGAGCCAGGAGCCTGCACAACACCTGATTGGAAAGTCCCTGAGAATGCAGATTTTGGATGGCACTTGGACAAAGTTACTGAATCCATTACAGATTTATTGAAGGAAAAGAACGCTGCGTATGGAAACACGGCGCTTAATCCTCTTGGTGTGTTTAGTAAACTTGGAGCAAGTGAAGCTATCAAAGCTAGGATAGATGATAAACTAGCCCGCATAGCTAACAAAGGATTGAACGATGATACAGAAGACACGGCTAGGGATCTAGTTGGTTATCTGTTATTGTTGCTTATGTCCTTAGAAAGGGAAGGGAAGTAATTATTTATACGAACCGCCTAAGAAGTACTTAGCTGCATCTTCAGGGGACTTACTTTTGTTAAGCCCTCTGAGGATCGGCATAAGATCTTCAACATTCTTTTGAATCTTTCTATCACCTTTTTGATAACGCCCTGTATTTCTTTGATAGAATATGTCTTTCTCTTCTATAGGGAATCCCAGGTTGTATAGCCCTTCGTTCTTTATTTGATCAAACAATTTGAATGTTTGTTCTACTTGTCTTGCTGTAGCTGTTGGTGACTTAGCAATACGGAATGCTTCTTTGTATCCGTATAGTGGAATCCACTGTTGCATTTCTGCTTGGTATCTTAGCGTTTGATACAGTAAGAAGTTAGTTGCAAAGTTTTCTTCATCATCGTCTAGATTTTGTAGAGCTGCTATTATTGCAAATGCTGCTGCTAGTGATCCTAGTTCTGTAGCTGTACGTTTTACATTTTGTTTCTCCATCTCAGTTAGCTGTTCAAATACAGTACCTGGCCATGCTTTTTCTGCAATACTCTTACGTAAGAAGTTCCAAAACGAAATGTACATACCTTGTGTCACAGTTCCTAACTCTTCATCAGCATGCACTGTAGGTCCTGTGAATCCTCCGTGGCCATACCTTCTTCTTAATCCAGGTAGTAACCAACTACGGAATAGCATTGCTAGTTTACCGTACCACACACGTTGTGCAGTTGGTCTATCAAAACTTCCTTTAGTCTGGTTAGTTCTTCTAGCCAATCCTTGCATTAGATTTATAAAGTCGTTCTTGTTAAAGTTTGCAACTCTTGGATCTACTGACAATCTTCCTGTCTTTTCATCTACAATTAATAAATCATACAAGTTTGCGGGACTCCCGTCCTCATTATTTATTACATTACCATTTTCATCTTGTAGTTTTCCCTCTAAATTTTTCATCAGCGCTAGCATTCTAGTAGATGATACTTCATGCTCAGCTGCTTGCTGTACTACTAATAAGTTACCAGACTGTAAAGCTTTACGTAACTTAGATCCTACCAACCTATTTCCCTCTTGATCTGTAAACTCTGTAAGTGCATCAAACATTTCTAATGCCTTACCTAGTTTTGTATCCGGTATAAACTTACCTGTGTCAGATAAACCTGCTCCTTCAGCCCAGTACTTAGACTTGGCCCATGCTAGATCTCCTCTTGAGAAGAACTGTCCTGCATTTGCTTCACTAACTAATGCCATATTATCTATGATACTTTGGTTAGCTCCTTGTAAGAAGTTAAACGATAAAGTATTTATAGCAGTAAATGCGTTTATACTATTTGCTATTTTATTTGCAGAGAATTGTTTACCAAATAGATTAAAGTTTTCTTTCAACTCTCTTTGTCCAAACATTATTGTATCAATAAATGCATCGACATGCTTGTATGTATAAGACTCACCCGGTTTCTTTGCTGGTAGTTTAATACCTAGTTTGTTTGCTACACTACTTAGATATGCTACACCTGCAGGATTAACCTTTAGTGTATCTCTATTTTTTATTATATCTCTAAACAACATAACCTGACCTACTACTTCAGATTTAGCAGCATAGTTATGTGCCATATCTCTAAATGCATATATACTACTAGCTACATCTCTAGATACATCTGTTGCAGGTATATTATTTACATAGTATACAGGTACAGACTTTTCTAGTTCCCCGGTTCTTTCGTTGTATCTACCAAACTGAGTATCTGTGTCTTGCACACTGAATGATTCTTTTAGTATATCTTTGGTAGAAGAGATAACACCTTGTTCTCTCATCCTATCAAACTCATTCTTTCTAACAGATGGCATTATATATGAAAATTCTTCCCAAGAGTTTTTAGTCATTCTCTTACTACCTACCATCTTCTGTCCTTTCACAAACTCTTTAACTATAAAGTCATAGTATCTTTTCTTTTTAGCATCGTTCTGTATAGCTGTATATTTTGGATTAGTATACTTAGATGCTTTTGGTTTAATGAATGATCCCCTTGGTTGTCCTGTTACTGGATTTATATTAAAACTTCTTTTTTGTTTTAGTTTTGCTATTTGTGTATTCGCATCTGCTACAAGATCTGCTCTACCAAGTTTGTCTGCTTCTACTTTATCTTTTTCTGCTTTTGCTATTTGTCTATTTATTTTAGCTAACTCTTCTTTGTATGTAGGTATGGCTTCTGTATTTTCTTTATGCCAAGCTGCTACCTCATTATAATATTTTGTTTTATTTGCCGTTTTGTTCCAGTCTGTCATTGCTTGATCAAATGAGGCTTCGTCTTTATAATCTGCTCTTTTAGGTTTATTATATTTTTCACCTAGCTTTTTATACATAGCAGTTTCATCCTCTCTAAACTTATCTACAAGTATTGGATTAACTAGTGATAAAACTTCTATTGGATCTATTGGATTATTTTTATTATCATATTGTGGCACTAATACAGTTTCTAGTATAGAATCATTTAGTCCTGCTACATCTGATTCGCTTAATCCTTCACTGAATAGGTCATACTCTCTAGCTAAATCATATTTAAAGTCAAGAGTCATCTCGTTCTTTTTGAACGTTGCTTCTTTTACAGACTTAGCAAACAGTTGTATTGCGGGCTCTGATGAGTATATGATTGGGTCAAACAGGTATGAGAATCCACTCTTATCTCTGTGCGCTTGTGTTAAATCTTTTATTAACTTATCTCTTCCAGGTATTTGTCTATTTTTAAATTCCTCTAGAGTTAAAGCTTTTGCTTGGTCATTAAACTGTTGATCAGTTATAACGCCGTTGTCTCGTTGTTGTACTAAATCTTGATACTCATTTGTTTGTCTTATCTGACTAGAGAAACGACGCCAGTCTCCTGTTTGTTCTATATTATCTATGATCTCTTGTATCTGCGGGTCAATTGCTTCATTGTGGAATCCAACAAGAACTTCTGCCATCACAGGTATAATCTCCTGTTCAAACTGTTGGTCTAATCTTTTAGATTTATCTATAGTTTCTTTTATATCAGAAAGCATAATTCCAAATCTATCTTTAGATGTTACATTTCCTAAAGCCAGCTGGTCTAATGCTATTTGTTCTAACTTTTGTATGGTATCTAAACTATCTAAAGTTTGTTTAATCTCATACATTCTATTCATGTTAGGGGCTGTAGCTCTTTCCTCTACAGACAATGACATCAAAGAGTTAAACTCTGCTATTGCATTGTTTACGTTATCTTTATTAGCTGCTACAAACATAAAGAAGTCTTCTACTTTATTAATGTTTGCTACTGCAATTTTTAATCTTCGTAATCTATTTTCTCTACGCTCTATTTGATCTTCAGGTAAGTTTTGTACGTCTCGCAATTCTGATTCTACAATAACTTTAGCATTGACTGCTAACTCCATCAACTCTTTTTGTGCATTTTCTTTTGTAGTATACGTATTTGCACGGAGCTCTGTCTCTTCCGCTGGCGCTTCTTCTTTTGTTACACCTTCTGATTTAGCTTGAGTCTTTCTAGTAAACTCATCTTTCTCAAAGTTATTTTTAAAATTAAACTCAGAGTCTTTTGCTTTTACTTCTGATGCACTGTTTAGTATGTTAGGACTAATAGTTACTTTGTATATGTTTGTAGGCTGCCCAGTTTCAGGCCCATACTTTTGTGTTGTCTCGAATGAAAAGTTTAGAAGGCCGGGGTATCTTTGGTTAACAAGTCTTAGTTCTTTCAGCTGTTCTTGTGTTGCAAACATCTCAGGCTTACCTTGGAACTGCGTTAAGACTCTACTATCTTTTAGTATGTCAACTACCTTTTGAGCATTTCTTGATCCTGTTGCAGAGTTATCAATGTAGTCTGCAACTTTAGACATCATTATATGCTCTTTACCATTTACTATTATTATACACTTGTTCGCCATTATATTCTACATATTTTTTGTATTTCTACAACATCATCCTTAGCATCTGCTATTTTCTTTGTAAGCCTCTGCTCTATCACATTTGTAGATGGTAGGCCTGTTACTGTATTAGGCTCTCTTTTCATAGAACTATTTTCAGATGCGTTACCTACCTCATTTACTTTGCCTGGAACCCCTTTCTGCTGCAGCTTCATATACTGTCCTTCTCCTACTCTTACATATATTTCAGACTTACCTTCGGGACTAGCTGTAAAATATGCAACCCACCCTTTATTCCTACCTTTATATGCATTAGGCGCTGCGTTCTTAGCCAAAGTTATTACGCCGTTATTATCAGGCTTTATTAGTTTTGGACTAACTTTGGGTAGTAAAGATTTACCACCCGGCCTAGATGTTCCAAAGTTACGAATAAAATCGTGAACAAAGTCATTAAAGAACAATGCATCGTGAGAATTGTTTTGTATTCTAGAGAAGAATTGCACAGGACTCTCTAATGCGGGGTTCAACATACTAGTAGTAAATACCTCAGCTGGTATCATATCTATGTATGTTCCTCTACCAGGTTGGAATCCTTTTGTCATTAATTGATTAGCTATCAAATCTTTAGCAAATGCTGCAACTTCAGGATCAGAACTATCTAACATCTGTTTAAATCCTTGAGTCATTTTATTTTTCTCTAATGTTCCTGCATCAAAGCTAGTATCTAACTGCACTGTAAACACCGGTATGCCTTTTTCATTATTAGAATCTGCTTGCTGTAAGTTTTCAAAGAATATATTACCTTTTAGCTTACCGCTCTCTTGTAGTCTTCTAAGCCTTATAGCTATGTTATTTGCAGGATCTATATATAATCTTTCAAAGTTATTCTTAGACATCAGTGGTGCTAGCGGGCTATCCTGATGAGCCATCATCTTTAAGAACAACGCCTTGTCTATTAACTTGTTTGTAGCTGCGTCAAAAGATGTTGCGCCTATCTGTTGTTTTAATAATCTTTTAAATACATTGAATGCTAGATTATTATTTATAAAGCCTGCGTCTTGTGCTGCATTCATTATAGTATCAAATACACCACGGTATGCAACCTCCATAGGAGAAGTAGTATTTATATTATTAGTTAACCCAATCTGCATTTCAGTAATGAACTCTTCTGCACCTTTTACTATCTGTATGTCTTCATTACTTAAGTACTCAGCTTCTATATCAAGCCATCCTCGCAATCCTGACATCTCATTAACATTATCTAAATTATCAGGTGTAATTACTTTGAATGCTTTTACTACAGATCTACCAGCTCTATGGAATAGTGCAAAGTTGTTTAGCATTTTTTCTTGACTACTATCGTTTTTACTAGCTAACTCTTCTACAAACATAGGCATAACAGCATCACTGGCTTTTCCTTTATACTTTTTTCTAACTTCATTAATAGCCAAGAACAGTTGGCCTGGATTATACCCTTTGTTTTTTGCTACTTGTATAGCTTCTATTATAGCAGGTTGTGTTAGAAAATCTATTACAACTTCTACGGGTATACCAGCACTTAGCATCATTCCTGCTACAGGTACAGTAAACTCATTATCATTTATGTCTATTTGTATAGGTTTCTTAGCGGCGTCTACTGCAGCTGATAGATAGTTAGATATAATAGAACTATTAAACTTTTCAGAAAATATTCCTTTATCAAAATCATATTCATACTTTTCACCTACTTTATCAAATCGCTTTCCTTCTATTATTGGTGCAAAGTTTCCGCTTATCAAAAGTGTTCCTTGTTGCGCAATATTGTGTCCTGCAAGTATGTTAGCCCAAGAACCTCTAAGTCTTATACCCGCTTTGTTACGCATCTCCATGTCTATTTCTGCTAGTGGATCATTATAGTCTACCATAATTTCACTAGCACCACGATTTTCCATGGCTTTATTAGTTAGTCTGTTTCCATCTAGAGGATCTAAAACTTGACTTAAGTGTTCAGGAGCTGTGAGTGCTTGGAACATTATATCAAATATTCTTTGTTCTCTTTGAGATCTTTGATCCTGCCCATCTTCTTTTTGAATAACATACATCTTATCAATATCAAAGTCACTACCCATTTGTGTAGTAATTCCACCAGGTACTATAATTCCTTTTGCATGTGATTCAGGTAAGAATCGTACTACGTTCATTGGTAGCATAGAGTTTTTACCTTGGTTAGGCATACGGTATCCTATAACAGTTAGTCTTGGGTCATTGTTTGCTATTAAGTCTTCTATGTTTTCATTCTCTGCTATACCTAAATCACTACGACGCATCATTACTTCTGCGGGAGATGTACCATCATACATCTTTAACTCACTGCTTTCTATATGACCACCTACTTCTGCTATCTGTACAAGCTCTTTACCTTTTTGCTGTTGTTTAAATATACCGTTATTGAATAAGCTAAAGTATATCTGTTCAAACTTAGCTTGGAAGTTAGGAAATGCTAGCGGTATAGCAAATCTATAGTCAAACTGTCCGTCTGGTACAATGTTTAGTGCACCTAAATAAGAATCAGGTAATCCTTTTTCACGTATCTGTGATAGTAATCTTTCTTTTAGCTTTTGTAAGTGATCTAACTTTGCATCTCTTTTATCTTCTAGACTTTTAGCATTACGTAAGGCGGTAAGACCTAGCTCGTCTTCTATCTTTTTTGTATCTTCTTTTATATTTTCAGCTATCAGGTTTTGGAACTCTAAGTTTAGATTAGGATCTAACAACCAATCACTTATTATGTTTTTACGTATCTGTCTTGAGAATGTAATCTTATCTTTTTTAGATACTGGTATTATTTGTGGTAGTTTTAGTTTTGTAGAGTCTAGTACAAATGTCTTTAAGTTATCTAAGTTATCTGTATATGCATCTCTAACATCTTTACGAGCTCCTTTGTTTGCATTCTCTTCATGTATTACATGAATATCTTGATCTTGCATAACCCTACGTAACTTTTCTAGTACCGGGTACTCTGCAGATAGTTCTTTAGTAACAGTTACATAAGAGTTTTTATCCATATGCAGAACTGGTTTACCATCTCTAACTTTTAACTCTTCGTGATAAGGCTTTATTGGTTTGATAACTACAGGAACTCCTGCATTGTCCACATACTTACCTGCATTTGGATTAGTTGGGTCTATACTAGTTTCATTTAGATATGCCTGTTCATCTCTAGATCCCCACTCTCCGAGTCCTTGTTGTATACCGCGGTACATATCTATGGATATAAATGACTGCGCATCTGTTTTTACTACATCTCTGTATTGTTCAGATATTCTCTCAGCCTCATCTCTTGATACGCCGGCTTCCATCATATTAGTAAACATTTTATCAGCAACTGCGTTTGCTACAGCACCGTTCTGAAATCCTAGTTCTTTTATAGTAGCTGTTTTGTATGTAGGCATCATGCCGTATCCCGGATCACTTAATGTGCCTTGTAATGCTAACTTTCTACCAGGTGTGTTGACTAGTCCCATACGTTTGTAGAAGTCTGCACCATCCTTTGCAAAAGCCATACCCCCACGTAATAGTTTGTTTACTTCTATCCTACCAAAGAAATCATTGAAGACAAAGTCTTTTACAAAGTTTTTGTTATTTCTTATGGATACATGTAAATCAGCAGGGTTTATTTCTAGTCTCTCTATCTCACTCTTTACTCTTTCTTCATATCCTTCAAGTTTAGTTTCAACATCATCAACTAATCTTTCTAGTATTTCATCTACCTTCTGCATCTCAGCTGCTCCGGCATTTTGATCTAAGAAGACATCCGCTCTTTGTATTAGGTCTACATTACCATCTACTGTTTGTGAGTAGTCTAGTCCTGCAATTTGTGGCATAGTAAACACTGATCCGGTTTCACCATCAGTAAAAGGATTAGTTCCTTTTGCAAAGTGATAGCCTTCAATAAGCTGACTTATATCCCCATTTGCTTTTGCTATATCTCTTCTAGCCTGTAACATAGTTACTAAATCCTGTACTATGATACCTTTGATTGCTTCTCTTTTAGTTAGACTAATTCCTAACCTTTTGTAATACTCAAACCTTGGTATGGTAATAAAGTCCATACGTTTACGGTCTGCTTGTGTAGGTAGTGTAAGTTTAAAATATGTAGGTGTATTTTTACTTTTTGCTCCATTGTTTGCAAACGCATTTAATCTAACTATTAAAGAACCTTTTTCACTTTGTCCTTCGTAGTCTATACCAATTCCATAATCATTTACACCTTTAGAAGAATCTAATATCTGTGTACTTAGAACTTCTTTTACATCTTCATTAGTTAAGGCTGATAGTAGAGGTGATTGATGTTTAATGTCAAAGCCTGGAGAGAATAACGGAGTTTGAACAAAAGTATCAAACATAGGTTGGTAGTTATTCTTTATCTGCACTACTGTTTCATCTAGTATAGTAGGCTGATTAATTGGGTAGTATACTTTACCTGCACCACTTAAGAATGATTCAGCCGGGTTGGTTACAAAGAACGGAGTAACGGCTGCCCACTCTTTTATTACATCTAGTGTTCCTCCCTGTTTATCTGATCCGTATATATATCTATTTTCTTTTACTGCATTTACTAGTCTTTCTAGTCCTTTCTTAGGTTTAAATACTTCTTTTCTAAACAGGTCCATGCCAGTTGCGCCATCAACATCTCCTTTTACAAAGTATTCGTTTAATTTATCTGTAGACTCTTGAAGTGTATTTCCATATTGTATACCTAAGTTCCATAACAGTGTAGATAAATTTTCTACATCTGCAGGTTGTAACTCTTTTGTAGATCGTCTAAGGTCTTTTATCTTATCGTATGCAGATGCTATAGCTTTACTTTTACTTTCTACTACCTCAAATGTACCGTCTTCATTAGTTTTATATAAAGCTCTTGGATTAGGCATGTCTGACTCTATAGACTGTCTCTTCCAGAAGTTCAAGGCTTTTGATTTTATACTGCCTTGATCGGAGTCAAACATTTTTACATCTATAGCTTCTCCTATCTTTTGTCCATCTGGGGATACAATGTCTCTTTTATCTGTTCTAAATTGTAAAAACTTTTTGTAAGAGTTAGCAAAGTTTGCATAGAACGCAGCTTCTTCTTGAGCGCTTAAGCTTTCTAATTTTCTTATTACAGGTATAAGCGTTGGATTGTATTTTGCCTTTGTTCTTAATTGGGCCATCATACCAGGGAAGTCTGGTTGATCTACAGTTGCTTCATTTATTTCTGAGTATATTTCATCTAATGGTATAGCTGTATTGTATCCTAATACATTTTTTTCATCTGCTCGTATGTCTGTTAAGAATGCTTTTACACCACTTGATAGTTTATCTTTTGGAGGCTCTTGTAATCTAGATATATCATGTATACGAATAGGTGACTCATCTTCATCTACTATCTCTACGATATCATCTTTTACTTTCATACCGTATGCTTCTAGTCCTTCTTGCACAGAACTTCTAAATCCTTTTATTCTAATATTTCCAAACTTGTCCGTAACATCTTGCCAATTAAGATATACGTTTAGCATGATATAACCTTTCTCATTAATTGTAATACCACTATCAGCTAATTCAGCATCAACTCCAGCAGCATCTTGAATCTCTCTACTTTTTATTTTCTCAGCTACAGCTATTACTTTGTCTCTATCTTCTTTAATAGGAACTCCTTTACTATTTTTTCTTAGACCATCAAATCCTTCAGCCAGAGCTCGTTCTGCTAAAAGGCCTTTTACTTTTCCTTTCTTATCTCCAAACCACTTTTTTACATTATTAATATTTTTAAAGTATGTAGGATTATTATTACGAAAGTCATTGAAGAAACTAATCAGAGTATCAACCAGCACTCGTTCCTTTTCATAGCTTAAGTCACTAGCTGTTTGTGTTGTAGCAAAAGTTAGAGGCTGTCCTTTAGAATTAGTAAGTATCTTTTCTGTACCATCAGGTCTTATCACATAGTAGTAGCCATTACCAAATCCAAGTTTAGGCTCACCATTTTCATCTGTTATAAGTGTTGCAGGATTCTTTGCCTTTGGATCGTTTTCAAAGTCTAAGCCGTAGTCATCTTTGAACTCTTTTGTATACATGTTTCTGTATACATACTCAGCAACTGCAGGATCTCCAGTAGCGTTTAGTAATCTGTCAAATAACAAAGAGGATTCTCCACTAGGAGTTTCTATACCTACAACATTATTATCACTATCTCTTTTAAGTTTACAAGCCATATCTATTTTTATTTACAATCCTGATCAAAGTCGTTTCTGTTTAAATCTGCTGCAAATGGACTACCCATTTCGTTTGCAAAGTTTTGAAGGTCAGATAGACTTGGAGTTTTAGAAGAAGCAAAGGTAGTATTTTCTGAGATTTGTTCAACAGTTGTTCCTTTTAGATTTCCTTTACTAAATGTTATTACTGGGTTGTGGAAGTATCCTACAGAAGTTCTTACTACATCAGTTGTTAGTATAGAGTTGTATCCTAGCCCTTCTGATCTACCTACATTTCCTAACTCTTGCGCAGAGAATAGATAGTCTGTATAGCTATCATAAGTATTGTTTGGATTTACAGGACTAGTGTATGCACCCTCTCTACTAGCTCTAGCTAAATCTACATTGTATTTTTTTCTATCTAAGAAATCTGCAAAGTCTTTCTTAAAATTATCTTTTATCTTATCGTAGTCTTTAGTTTCTGCTTTTGTAACTTGGAAGTCTCCATTTTGAACATCAACAAAGCTAAACTTAAATGGTTTATCCTGTAAAGCATTTTGCAATTGAACATCATTAAGTCTTATTAAACGACCTGCTTGTGGACTATTATATACCATATAGTTTTGACCACTACCAAACTGTCCAAACTCTAAGTAATTTGGATCTGAGTATGCAACCGCTCTTCTACTTTCATCACTGTTAGCTACAATCTCTCTTGCAATATCAAAGTTCTTTTGTTTTAGTGCTTCACCTACAGCTGCTACCGCATCTCTAGTAAGATTAGCTGTGCTACCCATAGAAACATTATCTGTTCCTTCAGGATTTTGATTAGCTGGTATTAAGAAGCCTACCTGTCCTGGCGCTGTTTTACCTGGTGTACGCATAGTAAGGTCTGACCCGGATGGTCCAATGAATTCTACTACACCATCTGTTACAACTGTACCTACTAACTGTGGCGTACCGCCAAATGTTTCACGCGGGTCATAAAAATACTTTTGACCATCTGCAGTTCTTGCATTGTTAAAGTTTGGAGATGTAACACTAGCTACTTGTGTAGTAACTCTTTCTCCTGCCTGAAGTTTACGAACTATGTCTATTCTGTCTTGTCCTTCACCTCTTTGTAGTTTACCAACTATCTGATCTCCTACTTTGAAGTATACAGGTATATCAGCTACACTACCATCAGGAAAGTTTTCTTTATAATAATCATTCTCTATGATTTGGAACTCTACCTCTACGCCTGGCTGTATCTGTATTAGAGCCTCTCTATTCATCTTAATTATCTGCCCATCTACAGTGTCAGGCGCATTTACTGTAGGACTGCCTGCAGGACTTACCTCTATCTGTGATCTGTTTGTTGCAGGATCTTTTACAGCTCTGTCTGACATTGCAGATTTTACATCTATATTATCTCCTTCAGATCTTTTGCCTATAGGTTGTTTTTTAAACCGCTCTTCAGCTAGTTTATTTAATCCTGCAAGAAATTTAATATCATAACCTGGATCTATTCCTGCAAGATCAACAATTTCTTGAGTCATTTTAGGATATGATAATGATTTTCCTTTTGCAGAAGTTTCTATAACAAGACCATTTTTAAAAGTAAATCTATAACCATCTTTATCTTCTGTAATCTGTATAGAAGTAGGCTGTCCTAGTTTATCTATAAGATAGTTTTTAGATTCATTTCTTTCATCGCTAGTAAGATTAGTTGGATTATAGTTGTATTTATCTATAGTGGGTGGTACAGGTCTTTGTTGTTGTAAAGCTTCACCAAGTGTGGGCCCTTCTACTGGAGGCATTGGTGGTCCTTCCATTCCAGGCCCTTCAAGTCCTAGTGCTGCTGCTTCCGAGGCTGATATAAATCCTGTTCTAGGGCCACCTTGCTTACCGCTTGATGTAGGCTTAGCTGCTTCTTGAGATCTTTTGTTATTCTCTACAGATTTTTCTATTGCCTTTTCACTCTTGCCTACAGGTTCTGGAGTGTCTTCCTCTACTGCTGGTAAAGCAGCTAGCTGATTATCATAAAATTTATTTATTTCGTTTATAATTTCTTGCTCTGTTGCATAATCTTTTACTCCTGCTGGCCTTTCTCCTTTAATAGGTTTTTGTATTTGATAAACAGTAGTTTCTTTTCCATTCCTTATCCTTGTAATTCCTGTAATACTATCTAAAGCTTCTTTTCTGTTTTCCTCTATTACAGAAGCCCTCTCTTCTCTAACGCCTTCTCTATTATCTCCAACTTCTCTTGGAGTGTCTTGTTCTTGAGTTTCTCCCTCAATGCTTTCGGTAGTTTGTCCTCCATACTCTGGAAGTCCAGTTTCGTTTTCATTTGTAATTCCTTTTAGTTTATTTTCTTCTAGTGCTATCTGTGCTTCTGCATTTAGTAGGTCCTTACGCTTTTGTTCTAATTTTTGTTGCGCTTGCTTATGTGCTGCAGATGCAGCCTTGAAAGAGTCAAAGTCATCATTGTTCTGATACTCTTGCATAGACTGGTCTAGAGTTTCAATAGCTTTCTCTAACTCTGTTATTTCGTTTTCTACTATAGCTTTGTACTCTTTAGATTCTTCTATAGACTCCATAGCTTTACCCTCTATTCGTACGCGCTCCATTTCAGATACGCCTATAGCTTGTCCTCTAAGTTTTAGTACCCCTTTACGTGCACGTATCTTTCCTCTAAGAGAGTTCATTTCTCTTCTTCTTTCACGCATTTCAGGATCATTTTTTACATCTTTCTTAGTACCTCCTTCAGATATAAAAAAGTATCTAAGATCATCATAGTCTTTTTGTAGTTGATCTAGTATTTTATCTAGCTCGTATATCTCTGATCGTAAAGAGTCATTTGTTTTTTGTCCGTGTTTACCACCAAAAGCTAATCTTTTTATTCTTTCTTTTGCAGCTTTTTCTCTAGCTGCAGCTGCCTCTCTATCTAGAGTTGGCTGGCCTTCCAGTTTACGAGCTTCAGACATGCGGATAGCATACGCTAGTGCATCAGCTTGCTGTCTAATAAAACGTCTTCTGTTACCATTTGCATCCTCTAACTGTACGTACTTTATCTTCTTAGATCTTTCTGTACGTTTTACAGCATCGTTTGGATTAACTTCTTTATTGTAGTATGTAGTGCCATCTATTTGAAATGTTCTACCATCTTCACTTATAACTTGCACACCACCTAGATTGTCAGGGTCAAATGCTTCTTGTATTTCTCCTGTAGAATCTTCTTGATCTACTACTTGATTTTCTTCTGTATTAGTGGCTACTACATCTAACTTTCCTTGCTTTTCACCTTTTAATATATTTTCTAAATGATTAATAGCAATAGATAGTCCAACTTTTTCTATTGGATTTAACTTAGTTTTATCTATCTTTTTTAACTTATCAAGTTTTTCTTGTGTACTTGTTCCTGCCTGAGTTAAATACTTTTGCGATTGCTCTCTTTCTTTTGCTCTAAGCTCTAGTTCTTTTGCTAACGCTTTTTGTTTTAGGCTTGGTGGCAAATCTTTGTCTTCTAATATTTTATTTACATCTTCAGAAGTTTCTGCCTTATCAAACTTTTCATTAAACACTTTAGTTTGCTCTCTTAATAGAGCAGCGTCTTGTTCTACCTTAAGATTTCTTTGGAATGCAGCTTGTGCATATGGGTCAGATGCTAGTTTATTATATATATCAAGCGCTATAAAGGTATCCGATGCAAGCTTTCCATAATCCTGCATCTGTGCTTTCAATTGTTCAGCTGCTATAGGATCTATTTTTGCTAATTCTATATATGCCTTATTCATTTTCTGCTGCATATCTTTTAGCCTTTTATCAACATCAAAGTCTTTAGCATCTGTCTCTCCGGGCTCTGTTTGGAATATAGAAAAATCTTGCAATGCATTATTAATATTTAACTCTGTATCCAGCATCTTGTTATTAGCTGCAAGAGATTTATTAATTGTTTCCTGCATATCCTTTTGAACATCTCCCATTCTACGAGTTCTATCCTGCACCTCAGCTCCTCTAAAAACTAATTCATGTCTTAGATTTGATCTTTCTCTATATGTTTGATCTTCTGCTTTACGAGCTTCTTCACCCATTAATAGTCTAGGTAATCCTCTAGTTTGCTCAGGCAATGCAAATCTGTCGCTTACATTCTTATATACCTGCTGTAGATTATCAAGCTTAGAATTTATACCAGCCATTATTTCAGACTTAGATTCACCAGCAGCTTGCTCTAAAGTAAGAGTTTCTCCTTTTTCATTTACTAGTGATATACCCATAGCTTCGGCAAACTCAGTATCACTTAAGTCTGCAAAATCATTTATCTTTTGTCTGTATACATCAAAGCCTCCCATCTCTAAGGCTTGTAATGCATTCATACTTATTAATTTAAACTGCTCATTTTTAAATGTATTTATATCTCCTCTTTGTTTAGCAGCCTGCATACGTTTAAGAACTTCACTGCTAGCATTAGCATATCCTAATTTTTGTGCAGTGCCATCAAAGAATCCAGTATTTATGGCATTAGATAGAGCTTCAGCATTTGCTTTTCTTTTTGAATGGTCTTTATTTATAACAGATCGTCCGCCGCTCATAAGACCTCCAGTTATTAAACCTACGAACATTGATTCTAAACCTTCCTGTGTACCAAATGTTTTAGATAAAGCTTCGTTTAGCGCTTTACCCATGTCTCCATAACCATTGTTTTTTAGTTTATCTGTGTGGTAACTGTGTGAAAACTCTCCAGAGAAAAATTGAAACCCTTCTTGGAATGCTTCTTCTACAGCATTCATTGCAACAGGTTTCATTTTATTCATCACCCCTTGCCACACAGTTTCATTAGCAAATCTAGATGCAGCTTTTCTTTTAGCTCCATCTAATATAACATCACCAGTTCCTCTCATTGCTGCATTGTAACCTGCTACCGATCTACCAAACATTAATAAATTAGTACCAGCAAGTATTGGCAATTGCACTGCAAAGTTTGTATTTGATGCAGCATAAGATACATCTTCAAATTGTTTTATTATATCATCTGGAACTTGAGATTCATTTTCTAACAAGTTTTCTTGCATATAACCATCAAGAAGTGTTTGATATGTATTTCTTTGACTCTCTCTTGCTTCTACAGATGCTTCAGCTAGAGACATCATTAAACCTCCTTCTAACACTTGAGCTGCACGTGTAAATCTAACTAATGGACTTGCACCTTTAGCTAGTTTAGTACCAAGCTTAGCTCCATTAACAATAGCCTTTGTTGCATTATATAATGCAGTTCCCTTAGATGCTCCGCTTAAAGCTTTTGTTGTTAGTCCTATTGGTCCTAAGCCTCCTGTTAGATACATAGTAGCTATAGATCCTAAAGAATATCCTAATCCATTTGCTACAGTGTCAGCCCAGAAGTTTGCAGTTCCTAATTTTTGGAACGTGTTCATCTTTTGTTCTTCTCTTGTGAGATAGTTAGGCATGTTCTCACGCATCCACTCATTGGCCTTATCTACACTTCTACCTATGGCATTATCATAGTATGCTCCTCCAGTAGCCAACTCTCCCAATCCAAATATAATACCTAATGTATTTTCTGCTACAGCACCTATAGTGGTAACTCCGGCTTTAGCTATACCATTTCCCCATTGATCTGCAGTTGATTGTCTACGAGCTCTTAGCTCATCCCAGTCTAAATCCTGACCAAGAGCTATACCATACTTAGTAAAGTTGGTTATAGGCTCTCCTCTATCAGTAGTATATTGAGTAGATAGAAGTTGCTGATTTAACATCTGTTCTCCCATTCTACCATCTCCTAAAGTAACTCTAGGTTTAATATCACTATTTGCCTTTCCTGTTATAGGGTTAACTCTTTTTGGAGTACCGTCCGTTGTGTCTACAGACGGGGGCGCATTGTTAGGAGTTTGAGTTATTGGATTTATTCTAGTCTCTTCAGCCATATTACTTTAGCATTGTTCTTACAGTCAGTCCTGCTGCATCTATATTATATATATCATCACTTAATATTGTAGAGTTAGGAGGATATGAACCTTCTACATAAGGCACCATCTGACCATTAGCATTTTCTTTAAGACCAAAGACAGTAACAGATGTTATATTTTTATTTGCATCAAAATTATATTGATGATGTCCTTTATATACTCCATTCTCATCATAGAATCCTATGTCTGCACTAGGAAGACCTTGCAATCTACTCTTATTAACCTCAAGTTGTGTTTTGTATACAGGGTTTTGGAAGTACTGCTCCATACCAGCCTGTTTCATATTACTATAAGGTACTTTTACTATTACAGGGTTTCCTGTTTTAGGATCAATTGCATTAGTAGTAAACTGTAAGCTAGGCTCTCCTAGATAAGGTGTTGTATCAAATGTAACCTGTGTTACTTTTATAGGCTTATCTGTATCAAGATCTAAGTCCTCTATCATAGTTTGAACATTTCCATAACCATCTTGTTTTTGACCGTTATAGAATATTTCAAAGTTTGGATCAAGAACACGATTTTCAAATGCATTCTTAACTGCTTGCGTGTTTTCTTGAACTAGAGGATCACTCTCTCCAGGGAATGTAGTAGAAGTCATACCTGATGTTTCTACAGTAGAATTTTCCTCTAACCATTTATCTATTTTATCAGTTCTTCTTTTAAAGAAGCCAGTATTAAATTTGGTAATATCAAGAATTAGTTTATCTGGAACTCCGTTTAATGGACCAAAGTTTTTATTATAATCTTCATTAAGAATATTACCTAAAGATACTAGTAGCTGGTTATTGGTTCTACCATCCTCTCTATCAGCGAATAAAGAATTTCCTGTTACATTTCTCTTTCTCCTTGCTTCATCTATAAATTTTATAGCTTCAGAAGTAGTTACTGTTCTCCCTACAAGTTTTGATACAGCATCAACTAGTTGTTTACCATTTATTTTTTGACTACCAATACCTACAGTTCCTTTAAAATCTGTTACTGCAAACTCTTTTTCTGCATCAGCAAGTTGATTTACTGAGAATCCACTTTGAGTTTCAGCTTCTCTTAATCGTTGCTCTTGTAAATTTATCTCAAGTCTAGCATAAGAAATTTTCTCCTGCATGCTCTTTAATATAGAGTTTCCGTTATCGTCTTTTTGTTTGAATTGCTCTGGAACTCTACCATTCATTATATCATCAACAGTTATTCTTTGGTCATCACCAATAAGACCTAGCTGTCTAGCACGTATTGTGGCATCATTTTCTACAAGTATCTGACTATCTTGATGTTTTTGTATATATGTATTAACTGATTCTTGAGTCCTACCTCCAGCATTATCTATTTGTGTCATACCAGTATCATAATATACAGTAGGCACTGCTTTATCTAGTTTAGATTTTAAACCTACTAAGAACATCTTATCGTAGTCTACTATTTGCTCACTGAATATATTTTCATACGCAAACTTTCTAACAGCCATATCTCTTTCACTTCCTATAATACCTGAAAGAGTTTCATCTTTTAGATATTTTGCACGGGCTTGCATACGCTCTTCTTCAGATTCTAGTCCTGCACTGCTAAGAAGATTAATTTCTTTCTGTATTTTTTCATCTAACTGTGCAGCAAGTTTATCATTACCATCTGCAAGAGCTTTATCTCTTAGTCCTATTAGTCCATTGTTGTTAGGATCATTCTCATCTCCATATAAACTAGCAGTTAGACGTTGTCTGATTTGTTCATCTGTAACATCAAAAGTTGTAAGATCTACTTGCTGTGCTACTGATGCAGATACATCTGGCCTAGACATTACATTGTTGAATATAGCCTCTACATCTTTTTTGGGAACAGTTTTGTAAGTCTCTCCTATTTTAATAGTATACATTGCGTCAGGGCCTTGACCAACTTGTTGTACAACTTGACCCCCCTCCTTAGCTGCATAGTCTTTCATAGCCTCAGACATCAATGCCTGTATATCAACATCTTTTACAAAGTTGTAACCATTAAAGAAACTACCATCATCAATACTACCATCTTCATTTCTCTCTAATCCTGAGTATCCAAAATTAGATTTAGCAAGAGCCTTATTAAAAGTTAATGCATTTATATCTCCTTTATCGTATGCATCTTTTACTCTTTTTTGATATGCTTGATACATCTCATAGTTCTGCTTTATAGGCTGATAGTTTTTATCAAACTCTCTAGCACTCTTAGATACATCTAACATCATAGTTTCATAATCACCACGACTAGCTCTATCTTGTAACTGCTGTCTAGTATTCTGCTCAAGCTCCATCTTAAGAGCCTGGTCACCTTCAAAGTCTGCAGCTTTCATTTGATCTACTGCACCTGCTATAGCATCATCAGCATTGAATGCTTGTTGAAACTTTTGTCTTTGTAAAGTGTTTATCTGTACAGATCCTGGATCTCTATAGACACTGACGTACGGTCTTAAATTATATCTACTCATCTTTTTTATCTTCTTTAGTTGCTTGAGCTTCACCAAAACGTTTGTTAAATAACTCAGCTATATCAGCATTTGTGTATGGTTTACCTGTCCTAGGATTAACTTGATTCTTTAAGAAATTTCTTAATCTATCTCTTTCGTAGATACCCATATCACCTGTTGCTCTTGCCAATCTTTCAGTAGCTTTGTATGACATTAGATCACCAGCTAATCCTGCAGTTCTTTCAGTAAATGCATCTATAGCTTCTAATCTTCTATCCTCATTAGCAGCTAACTGTGCTTCTCTTAGGCCAGTATTAATCTGATCTACTTGCATTCTATTTGCAACGTTTCTTATGTCGGCTTGCTGTGCCATCTGTGCCTCTCTATTTGCAATCTGAGTATTTATTCTAGACTCTTGTGCAGCAATCTTCATATCACCTTCTTGCTTACGTCTATATGCAGACATCTTAGCAATAATACCAGCTGGTCCAATACCACTAGTCTCAATGAATCTATTCATGGCTCTATTATCTGCTGCATTAGCAGCACGCTCAGTATTAAAACTTACTCTATCTAACGTAGGAGCTTTGATTCTACCTGGTGCACCCATCTGCTCCGCTACTCTATCTTTCTTGAAGAATGCATATGCAGGTCCAATAAGTTGTGCAACACCAGCGCCTATAGCTAGGCCAGGAACATCTCTACGTAATCTTCTTAAAGCTTTCTCTTCAAAGTCTGTTAGATCAGCTCCTGAGTTTGCTTTGTTTATTATGTTCTTATCCTCTTCTGAAATTTGAGACTCATCTACATTAGTAGTCTCTTCTACGTCAGTAGTTCTAGTATCCGCAAGTGGAATAGTAGGATCTGAGGAATTGTCTGTAAAATCTACATAATCAGGTATACCATCACCATCGCTGTCTTGCGTTAAAAAGTTAGTATTAGTAGGAAACCCTTGAAAAGGTTGTAAAGGATTAAACGTAATCTTACTTAGATCTACTGGCCTTGTTGGCATAGGAGTAAATTCAAATGTCTCACGCTGCTCTTCTTTCTCGTCTTCCTTAGGTTTTGTATTTGTTTTTTTCTTTTCCTCTTTCTTTTCTTCTTTCTTTTCTGTAGTACTATTTTCTGCTGGAACAAAACTATTTGTAACAGGATCATAAACTAATTTTCCTGACATAATATCGTCTCGCATCTGTATTTGTTTGTTAATGAATTCATTAGATGGACGAAGATTTTCAAAAAGACCAGTAGGCCCCTGTTGTATTAATGTATTATCTTGAGGAACTACAGAACTCACGTTAAAAATTGGATTATACGGTGGTGCCCCTCCTCCTTGATAGTAACCACCAGCGCCTAACTTAACAGTATTAGGATTTCTACCTGCTTTCTTTTCTTGTAGTTTAGCTAGTGCGTCAATATCTCTTTGACTACCACCTTTCTTTAATATATCTTTATGTCTCTGTGCAAATGACTTACCTCCCATCTTTAAATGTTGTGAGAAGAAGTAATCTCTTTTACCACCTTTCTTCATAGTTACTTGATCCATTGTTTCGTTACCTTCTACTTCTGTCATAGGGTCTACCATGATACCACCTTGTGCATGACTTCTACCTTTGAACTCTATCGCATCAGATCCTGGTATAGGCTTAGCCATACCCCCAGGTAGTTTTACACCACCGTGTTTTCTCGTACTAGGTCCTATCTTTGGTATAGGAGGTTGCTGTGGAACCTTAGGTAAATTTAATAGCTCTGGAATTATTGGAGGTCGAACTCCAGTTGTTTCTGAAGCAAATGTTTGATTCATATCTACAGAAGGTTTGAATGTACCAGTAGGATTTATAATGTTTGCAGCTTGTAACACATTTGCTCCTGCTTTAACTTTCTTTCCTTTTACTATAGCCTTCTGAGCTAAATTTGCTCCTGCCTTTACTGCTCTAGGAGCTGACAGTGTATCACCTATAACTGGTATAGCTGAAATTAAATTAACGCCTGTGTTCAATGCATGTTTTTTAGCCGCTTCTGTGTCTCCTGTTACACCAGAATAAAGTCCTCTACCTGCAGAAATAAAAGTATTAGCTATATCTGCAAAAGGTCCTGCAGGCCCTGCTAGTCCAGCTAGTGTTAATCCGTCTTGTATGTTATCTAACGCCCCACTAAATCCTCCACGCTGTCTAATATCAGCGCCAAAGTCAAAGCCTGAATATTCTTTAGACTTAAGTGCTTCTAGTTTTTGTTTAGATGCAATCCTTTGTACTTCTTCTTTTTTCTTTTCCTCAGCTTTTGCTTCTTCTTTTCTAGCCTTACCTCTTGTTATAAGACCTTTACCTAAACCATATATAGCTCCACCTATAGCACCAGCTGCCGTACCTAGAGGACCTAGTGATGATCCTAATAATGCTGCAGTACCCATAGCTGCACCAATACCTGTACCAACACCTGATAGTCCAGATCCTATAGATTCTCCTACGTTCATTGTAGTAGCATCTTGATCATCAGATGCCATCTTAAGACCTTCACCTGCAAGTGACGCAACAGCACCAATACCACCAGGTCCTACACTTCCTATTAATCCTTTACTTGCACCTGCGCCTGAACTAATTGCGCTTTGTGCTAATGGTGATGCACCGGGCGTACTCAAACTTAGCGCGCTCGTAGGCATGTTAATAGTTGGAGCACTAAAGTTTGCTAAACTTGCTGGTAAAGAAGAAGTGCTTGGTACAGCTGACATTGTAACCTTTTCAAATAATTTAGGAGCAATAGTTTTACCTAATTGTCCTGCACTCTCTGTTCCTAATCTAAGCCCAGCTTGCCCTATAAGATCTTTAGTAGCTTGTTTGGCAAGCCTCTGAGCACCTTGCTCTTTTAACTTATCAAACACTCCAATTTTATCTAGCCCTTTTACACCCTGTGATACTCCTTGTTCTATAGAACTAATAGTAGCAGCTTGCTTTTGAACTTCCGCTTCTGCTTCATCTTGAAACTTAGTTGATTCTTGAGCTTCCTTTAATTGTTCTTCTAGAGCTTTTAGTCTAGCTTGATCTGCTTCTTGATATGTGATAGCAGCTGTTTCTGGTGTACCTGGTATGGTGTTAGAGCCATACATAGGAGTTTGATTTAATCCACCTGCTTGGTAGTAACCCATGCGTTTCATAAAGACTTTAGAGTCACTGTGAACTCCTCCGTGTTTTTTTTCAGTAGGCATTATATATCTATATATAAAATTGCCATCCTTATCTTTTAATACTTGTGTATTTTGTTTAACGATACGAGAAGCTGGATTTAACCCTTCCTTTTTAATATTTCTTTCAAACTTAATTTTAGCTGCGTTTTGATCCATGCTTATACCTTGTATGGTATCTGAAGACATTGCAATAGTAGATGGTTTAATTCCTCCTTTTTGAAATGTAATGTTTACATCCATACCCTCACCTGGAGCAGAGCCAAAGTTTCTTGCAATATTTCTTGCAAACTTATAAGGAGAAAGTCCTATAATACCTTGATCTTTAATGTCTGCAATAACTCCTTTAAATCCAGCTTTACTAGCGTCATTAAAATCATACTGATCAGTTACCGTGTAAGTACCATCTTTATTCTTTTTAAATTTAGCCTGTCCCAATAGAGTTTTCATAGAATAGTCAGGATCAAAATATTTTGTTATAGGAGCAAAGTTTTGTAAAAAACTTCCTCCACCTACATCTTGGCCTTTGGTTTTGGGTGATGAAGTTGTGGCAAACTCTGAGTATCCAATAGTATTTCTACCTTTTTCTTCAGCTCTTTTTATAGCTTCTCTTAGAGCTTTCTTTTCCCTGTTATTAAGATCTTTTTCAGTAATACCTTCTTCCCTACCTATACCTGTAATATCAGAAACAAAAGCTTTAACATTTGCAGGTATAAGTCCTAAGACATCTGCCTGATTTATACCAGTAGCGCTTTGCAAAAATTCCTTAGCAATCTTTTTACCTGAAGGCAGATTAAGGTCGCCAAAGAAAGACTCTGAAGGCGCTTCTGTAATTATCGTTTGTCCTGCTCTAACTGTGTCTCTATCTTTAATCTGAGGATTTAATGCTAGTAACTCATCTACAGATATACCTTTAGCTGAAGCAATTTCTCCTAAAGTTTCTTTGGGTTTAATAGTATACTCTCCACCTTTCTGCATAGTTCTAGCTAGCTTACCAATCTTCTTAGATTGTGCTGCATGTAACTTAGATGCCTTAGCTAGCTGCTTAGATACTTTGTTAAGAGTTTTTGACTTACCACCCTTTAACATTCTCTTTGGCTTCTTGCCAGCTTTCTTCATTGATATTGCTATTGCTGCTTGTTGAGCTCTTGATTTTGCCATAATTATCTATAGAATTTTTTTGCAGCCACGTTGGTGGAATACAAATTTATTAATTTTTTTGAAACATTGTCGTATTTTAACCTAATACCTACCCATTTATCTCTGAACTTTCTTTGTTGATCCCAAGATTTAGCAGCATTTATAAAAGCTGTGTTTATAGTTTCTTTCATGCCCTCTACATTAAACATTGAAGTATTAGCTAAATGGGTTGTAACGCCTGTTGTTATTGTACCTGCAACGTTAGCACTTGTTACACCAAAGTTACTACCAGTAAAAGTACCTACCCCTGCAGGTCCTACATATGTAAGTTGCTGATTATTAAATAGAGCTGCCATGTCTCTAAACTTATTTATCTTCCACTCATTACCAACTCTACGAGTATTTACCATATACTCTATAGGAATTTCTCCAGATATTTGATGTGTAGTGTATACATAAAAACTATTAAATCCATGGTCATGTCTTAGCTTAAGTTCATCTATTGTAGGCGCATGCTCATCAGTTACATCGATTGTATACTCAAAGCTGTAAAATACTTTATCACTATCTTTAGCTGAATTATATATAAACTCAAACTCTGATGCATAGTCTCCACCGTAGAACCTACCACGATTACCTTCCGAGTTGTGTCCCCACATTCTTTTATTTCCTTCTGTAAATGAACATAAAATATCTTTAGATCTAGTGTATTTATAAGGTATATAATCATGAAAAGATACCCATACATTTAGTTCTACATCATAAGATACTGTCCATCCACTGTCTGTAAAATAATCAGTATCATCAAATTCAAGAGGAGTTATAACTGTATTACCTAGTTGATTAACAAATCGCTTTGTAAACATATTTAAAGTTTCATCAAATACTGCTATCTGTTGTTGTTGGTTAGCTATATCATCAGTTGCATTACTTAATAGGTTTAATAAATTATTTGTAGGTTTTTTATCTCTTTTAGTTAGTAGTATTCTGTCATACCTTTCATCGTACTCTGCATGAAAGCCTATACCTACTATTGGATTATCAAAGTCAGCAGGAAGTCCATGCTCTTCTAAAGCATAAGGAATGTTGTCTTGGAACCATGACTCTAATCCTGTTTTACTTATATCATACATTTGGTCTTTCATTAAGAACACTCTACGATTTCTATAATCCATACAGAAGTACCCATGCTTAGTTACCATAGATACCCACTGTGATTGTGTCCCACCATAGCCATATTTAGTTTGTATAATCTCATCTGGATCTTGTGCAAATATATCACCGCTACCTACAAATGATTCTGTACCATCTGACATCTGCAGTGATTGTTTACCTTTAGTTCTAAATAGACTATCTTGAGTATGTAGATATAATAAGTTGTTTAAGGTAATTAGTTTATGCAAGCTACCTCTATTACGTGGTAGATCTTTAAATTGTAGAGCTAAGAATACACGATAGTTGTCTATAAGACTTGTGTTATCAGCCTTTGCAGATCTTTGTACTCTTGTTTTAAATATACTAGGATCAGATTCTCTTAATGGGTATGGTATAGCAGGTTTTATATCAGACATACTGCCTAAGCTGTATTGATCTGAGTATTTCATATTATCTTTCTTTGTTAAGTCTATATCTGCCTTAATGTCTAATAACTTCTTTAATGGGCTGCCAGGAAAATATGAACTATCTTTATCTGTTTCATGTCTAAAGTTTATATTATCTGTAGACTCTGATATATAGAACAAAACACTTTTGTGATCTTTAGGACCAGCACCTTGATATTCAGGTCTATGAGTTATTCTGTAGCCGTGTCTGCATATAAAAGTGTCTCCTCCCCACACTTGACCTGTAGTAAAAGTTGTTCCTCCCACTAATGCTGATCCGTCTTCTTTTAAAACAAAATCATCTAATTCATCTCCCACTACTTCAAATCCTGTCCACACTAACTCTTGCGTATCGTAAGAAAGATACATATCTGTTTTAAATGCATGCAGATTATGTAATTGCATTTGAACAGTATTATTTCCAGGATCTTGGAAAGATACATCATTAACTGCCATTCCTGGATTATTGTGCCACACAGCACCCCCGGTAGCATCAGTCCAAGCTCCTAAGTTTGGAAGTCTACTATTTTTATATCCTAATAATATAGATGATTCTCCTCCTAAATTATAAATTCTTTTACCAAATCCTATACCCCTACCATCAAACAATGAATTACCATTTAAGTATGTTTTACATTTTTCTCTCAAAGGGAAGTGATAAAAAAGTTGTGCATTTACAGTGTAGTTTAACCCTACGTGAAATGCTACGTACGAATCTCTATCTAAACATTCATTAGGATTAGCAGGGCTATTACTATTTTCAACATCTGAGTAGTGATTTGCAGGTCCTACAAAAGATGCGGTTGATACTGTATATAAATGTTGTGTATGTGTAGCTGGTATTAGTGAGTTTTTTCTCTGTAGTAAATAAAAATCATGAAATGTAGCTGTATTTACAGAGCCATTATATAATGTTCCTCCAGATAATATAAAATCTTCACTACCTCTAGTAGAGTAGGTTGCATCAGCAGCACCACAAGAACCTAAATCTATACCATTTAGATTTCCAGTATTTTTTATAACATCTTGTCCTAATATTCTTCTATTTGCATGTTCTCTTTCTGCGTAGTATATTCTAAATCCTTGTACTTTATCTGCTATTTCTTTTGGAATTTTAATATTTGAAAACTGCACACCTAACGCATCTACTTCATGAGATATATTTCCACTACTATTTACTGTATAGACAGTTTCATCCCACCAACCAAAACCTTCTGTAGTACTTAAAAAGTTAATAGCAGTTGGCCAAGTTCCACCAGTTTCTTCAATTTCCCAATCTCCATCAGCTGTAGTACCTCCATTATCAGAATCACCATTTACAGTACCTTGTCCTATACCTCCAAGAATTCCAAAATCATTTTGCCAAAGAATATTAACAGTTCCTGGGGCGTCAAAAAGATTTGTATTTACAACAGCCTGATCAAAATTTCCAAGAGCCGGATCAAGATAAAAAGGTTGTATCAGGTTTGTAATCCAACCTTGTGTATCTACAGCGGTATCAGTAACACCATATACATCTGTATTATCAGTACTAGCACTACCAAAGGCTCCAAAAGATCCCAAATCGTTGAAGAAAAAATAATATCTAATTACTTGACTGCTTGTCGATCCTGTAAATGTAGATGTGTTATCAGTGATTGTTCTTCTAAAAGGATTTGCATTTGAAGGCATGTGATGATGCCTAACGTTACTGCCCCTTAAATCTCCTATCTGATTCAAACCGTCGAACACTAAATAGTCGTCAGTATTAGGATAGATCTCATTTTCATTATGCCAAAAGTTTGTTTGTGCTGGACCAAGGTAAGCAGAAGAATCATAAAAATGAAATATCCTACCTTTTCCCCCAGCCATTTCATTTAATTCTGGATCTATTGTATTAGTTATTAAATCGGTTTCATCAAATGTAGCAGGAAAAACTGATCCATTACCTTCTACAGCTAAGTCGTCATCTGTTACATTAGTGTACTGCTCTCTTCCAGGAATATGGTATGCATAAGACATACTACCATCGTTTAATATAAACGCAATATAAAAAGCATACACCTCATCTCGCATGTATCCTCTTCTTTGATTAGCGCTTGATAGATTATCCATACTTCTATATCCGTCCTGCTTACTAATAAAAGGAGGATCAGTATCTAAGAATCCAAAGTTTAAATTATCATTAGATACGACATATGGATCAAAATTATCAAAAGTGTGAGTTACAGTATTAAGATTAATAGCATTTGCATACTTTTGATAACCAACATCTTTAGTCCCAGTAAGATTACCTAGATAAAGAACACTATCTAGTTGTGTAAGAGTTTTAGCAGTATCATAAGCTACAGCATCTATTATCACATCTTCTACAGATGATGATTCATATCCCTCAAGTCCTGAAAAAGCTACAGTTGCCGTAGTTCCACTTATATCTATATCATTAAGTTTAAAAGCAAACTCAGCAGGAGCGCCATCTTTATCAAAACTCCTGTGCACAACTACAGGTCTAAGAAACTCATAATCTGTATTAAGATTGCTAATATCCCAAACAATGCTTTTACCAGTCTGAGTGTCAGCAGAACATCCGTCGTATCTTTCTATAGGTAAAACACTTTCAGTATCCTCAACAATAGGCACTGCTATTGAATATGATACATAGTTTGTTTGAGTAAAATTTTTGTCAGCATATGCTAAAAATAAATAATATGTTCCTGACTTTAATGCACCGCCACTTGCTATACTATTAAAAGATATACTAGGCACAGGGCCTGAATGTGGAAATAAGTTTAGCCTGTCTATGTAATTTTTATTAGGAGATGTTGCAGGATTAACTCCGTATATTCTACCATTAACACTTGTCTGTTGTCTAGTAATATTTAAGCTTCTAGGAGGATTTAAGTTATCAGTCCAATATACTATTAACTCTCCGTTAGGATCTATCTTATATGTTCCTTCTATAGGAAAATTCTTATTAAATTTAAGATCTACATCATTACCTCCAATAATATTGCCTGAAGTAGTTTGTAGCACAACTGTCATATTATCTATAGTTGCATCATATAAATAAATTCTAGATCTATTACTATTTGAATTTACAGTATATAATACTACTTTATCTTCTGTAGTTTCAATAGATCCTATGACTAATTCGTTCTTATTTAAAACCTCACTAATTACTGAAGTTCCTGGCTCGTTAGATATAGCACCAGCAGTTTCGTTAGATAATATATTCTTAGCATATCTATATGATCCTTCAGGCTGATCTATTGGAGCAGTGTCTTTATTTAATCCTTTTACGTATTTAGCCATTAGCTTCTATATAAACTTTCTCTATCGCCTAACTCTTCAAAGAAGGCTGCGTGTCTATTAATGTCTGGTACTAATCTAACCCATTGATTCATATAAGATTCATACTTCTCTATGTCCGGGTAGTTAGCAGCGTTTCTTGCTTGACCACAATAGTACTTCCATTTCTGATCAGCAAAGTTGTAGTCTATTCTATTGTTAGGCTTATCATATCCGCCCAACAACATTTGTTTGTATATATACCAGAACATAGCTTCTTTGTAGCTTATGTCATCTGGTACCATTGGAAAACAATCTTCATCTATTGGAAAAGCTGTATAGCTTATACAAACTTTACCAGATGGAAAAGATGTCTTTATGTAGTCACAATCTATAATGTAACTCTCTTTGTGGTCTGCGTATTGATTTACGCAATCATCACAGTGCATAGATTTATGGAAGGTGCTGGCACTATAGCACAATGGCTCTAGGCCTACACCCCCACCTTTAGTATTGAAATAGATCCCCTCTAAAACTGTTATCCTACTAATTAATTCTCTAAGCTCTGCGACATTAGATTTATATTGTGTGTCGTATCTATCTAAGTCTGCATTGGTTATGTTAGCACCATTGTTAGCTACATCTTCTTCCAAGTTACTATTATACTCAGATATTGTAGCTTTTAACTCTCTAACCTTTTCTGTAAGAACATCAAGCTCATCACTAGAAGATGTACCAACAGTTGGATTAACTGCTACTTGATTTATAAAGTATAAGTCTCCAGGTAAGCATGCTTTATGATCTTCTATTGTAAGCACGCATTGCTTTTGGCAAAGCTGTGATGCAGCTCCTATATGTTCTAGGGCTTCACCTATCCACTCTACTGCATCATCTATCCATTCTGCATGATTAGGACGTAAGTCACGCATAACTTTACGTATGATCATTTTACTTGATATGTTCTTATATACTGCCATATTATCTCCAGTTACTACAGCTACCACAATTCCATGCGCGTAGCGATTTGTTAATTCTTGAATTAGGATCTCTTTGACCTTTAGCTCCTGTACGTTTAGCTTTCATACCGCACATTCTACTACAGAAACTAGAACGTCTTTTGTTACCTTTCTTTTTACTAGGAGCCTTCAAGTTACCCCCTGTTGTTCTATTATAAGATCGTCTACCTGCAGCGTTTAGTCCACCGCTAGGATTCTTGCCTGCTTTTCTTTGCCATGCTGGTGTTGCCATACTTATATTGTTGCTGGTCCAGGTAGTATAAATCCACCACCTTTCGCACGTTTAACTTTCTTTTTTCTTTTGTATCTACTAACTCTTCCTCTAGTATTCTTTTCTCTCTGAGCTCTGGCTTTCTCTGATGCAGATAGTTCAGACCATGTACTAGGTGTATCCTTAGATATACGTCTAGTAGGTCTAAATGTATTTTCACCACCACTATAGTCTTTCTTACCACTAGGTGTTCTCCATTTCTCTTTAAACCAACGCTTTAGTCTAGCGCCTGCAGCAGTCTTTCTTACAGCCATTACTTCTTCTTTAACTTACGGCCACTACCATATACGTCTGACATTAGACTAGTAGCTAACCCACCTTTTTCTTTTTTACTTTTATTTCCCCAGTTAGCAGCTCCAACTTTACGACATTTAGCCATTGCACCACTTCTGTATGCAGATGTCTTAGGACCGTAACGGGCTACAACCTTATGATAACACGCGTCTTTTGGCATCTCTAATTCTTTTTAAATTTTAAATAATCTAGTTCATCTAACTCCTTCAGTTTACCTTTGTTACCTTTCACTCCTCGTGTAGCATCAAATCTGTAAACTGTTTTGTTCTTTACTTTGCACTTACCTTTACGCCAGTAGTATTTAAGATACTCATTGTCCGTATAGTATATGTGCCATTTAACACCGTCTCCAGTGTCCTTGTTGTAAAGCTCACTACCATTTTCTAATAGCTCAGCTTTATACTTGTTTGATTCGCCCCAGTCTATACCTGGGTTTCTAGGATCTCTCTCCATTCTTACGACGGAAAGAGTTGATAGGTTATACCCCATGTTAAACTCTTTACCGTCTAGAATGTAATCTATAATCATCATATTAAACTCACTGCATATATCTACAAAAGTTTGCTTTGATATACTGCTGTCAGTTTCTACATAATTATTGTATATGTGAGAGATGGTGTGTTGCACTAGTCTCTATCTAAGTCAAATACACCTGGCTCGATGAATCCACCCATTTGGTACATCATCTTTTTGCCGCCCATGCCCATCATTGCTGCACCAGCTTGACCAAGCTTCTTACCAACTTTTCTAGTTTTTCTAGCAGCTTTCTTTAGTTTACCTTGAGCAACAGCTTGCTTGCCAGCTAATAACTTTCTTTGAGCAGCATCCATTTTTCTGTTTGCTTTATCACTAGCTCTTTTAGCTTTGTTTTCAGTTCTTTTAGCAACTCTTGCTCTTTTAGCATCGTCTCTTTCCATGCCTCTCTCACCACGACGTCTAGTTCTTTTTGCTTTTCTAACATCTTTTATGTTAACATCAGCCAAGCCGCCTTCCTGCATTTTAGCTGGTCCCACTTTACTTATCTTCTTAACAGCTTTGGTAATTCTTTTTTCTACTTTCTTTTTCTTTCTAGCTTCCTGTCGTAGCTCTCTTTTACTCTTTCCTTTAGCTGGTTCATCACCTCGATCAAATTTTGCTTTTAATTTAGCTGGCACTCCACCCATTTGCATCTTACCTTTACCATCAGCTGCAAAGAAAGGAACCTTCTTGCCATCTTTCATGACCATCTTCAGCTTACCGCCGTCCTTCATCATCTTCTTTTTACCACCGTACATCATCATCTTTTTCTTAGATCCTCCGTACATCATTTTTTTATTACCATGTTTCATTTTTAAAAATATTTATAATTATAATTATTGTTTCGGTGCAGGTCTGCCCTGATCCTGCAACGTATCATTAGTTGTGTCATTTACTGACGTTGATAGCATCATAAGTTCTCCACTCATAATACCTTGTGTAATTGTTTGTAACATATCCATAGGGATAGGAAAGTCTGATTCACTATCATAGCAATCATTTCCGTCACAATCATACTTAGAGAGATCTTCAGGGTCTTCAAATATGCCTCTCACATTTATAAACTTCAAACCATCTGCATTGTATACATACAGATAATCCTCAATCATATAAGCTTTCATTTTATTTTTAGTATACTTATCATAAGGTAACCATTGTACTGTGTGTGATTCTACTATTGGTATATTAGCTTTACCATCAATAGCACCTACGTAAGTAACTGCATCCTTAAAATTAAATCTAACTGTTCTTGGTATCTTTCTAATAGTTTTATACACTGCACACTCTGTAGGAAGATTGCAACACTTTGATGCGTCTACTTTAACTAGCTCTAAACATTTAAGGTCTTGTTCTAAGTGTCTAGTTATAGTACCGTTTCTAGCAAAGTCTCTACGTATAAGCATAGCTCTGTAGTACTTCACATTAAATTTAACTTGATCAAGAGATATATGTTCGTTGTTACTAGATCTACCTCCTCTAACCAAGTTTAAAATATTATATGCAATCTCATTTAGTGTCATGTGTTATATGTTCGTTTGTAAATATCCTTCATATCCGCGCTCTTTACTCCATATATGTGCTTGGCCTGTTCTCTTTGCTTCGTAACCCATCATCTTATGCCATGAGTCATTACCACATATTGATGGTATAAATCTTACCTTTACTCCTCGATATTCATTAACCTGTTCTTTATGTTTATGCCCACAGTGAACCTCTCTAAACTTAGTCTGTGCAAACAACATAGGTTGTTCAGTAGCCATTATTAACGGCATCTCAGCTGGTTTCTCTTTATCTCCGTGTGTAAACATAATTAAGTTAACTCCGTATTTATAATATTTTCTAGAGTCAAAGTTATTATCAACATCAACTCTATCATCGTTTTTAAAGAATGCTCTTAAGTATTCACCTGCATAGAACATTCTTTCATAGTCATGATTACCTTGTACAATAACCACATCTACAGGTGCAGACTTAGCTAAGTAGTTTATTGCTCTTACCATTAGGTTGCAATACCCTACAAATGTTTCTTGCCATTCTGCTGAATCATGCTGAGGTGTACCTTTAGTGGTAGCACGGGAATATCCCTCAGAGTTCATACCGTCATTACCTATGGGCAACAAGATTCTTTCTATGTTTAGGCCTTCCGCCTTAGACAACAAATCTTTTACAGTATTCATATACTCCTCCTCAGCTTGGTCAAGTGTCTGTCCAGTGTACTTACCATAGTGAATATCTGGTAAGGAGATCTCATATACTACTGGGTCTTGGACGGTGTTGTAATCTTGTTCAACCTTTGGGCTGTAAGACTCTAGAAGCGCAATCATTTCCTCCTTTGCTTGCTTCATTAGATCGTCTTCTCCTTTGACTACGACAGAGAATCTATGATCCCCTTGCATGTTTTGCCAAAACTTTACAGACTTGACATCTGTTTCTTCTATTTCATTATCTTTTAAGAACTGTTTGAACTCACTTATCTCTGAAGTACTTACGTTATCCAGATCAAAGTCAGATCCTTTTGCATCTATTCGCGCTTCTGTTAATGCATGTCTACATGTTTCTACACTACAATTTAGCTTCTCTGATAGTCTAGCAGCACCTTCCTTAAGGTAGCCAGGCTTCTCTTTTAGAAAAGCTTTTACTTCGTCTTTGGTCATAATATTGGTTGTTGGTTATTTGTCTTCGTTACTATTTTTCTTTGAACTGCCGCCAAAAAAGAAATCAACAATTGTGTTGACTTTTGCCGACATTGCTCCAAAGATAGTAGAAATAAAGCTAATTTCAAACTCTCCCAAGTTTATATCTCCTAGAACAAAGTGATTAAACATCACAAAACTAATGCCAAAGTATGCAACTGTGAACAAAGTTGCTAACACTTTTTGGATGATAGCATCGTCCTTATACATGTCTCTCGCAGACTTTCTATCTTCTACTTCTTTAGCAAAAGCTTCACGCTCTGCTTCCAGCATTATCTTTTGTAATTCTATCTTAGCCTGATCTCTTTCTTTATCAGTTGTAATTACTTTGTCTAGTATTCCTTCGGCGTTGTCTAGGACTTTCCCAAACAGTCCGCCCATTACTTTTTGTATCATATTAATATTGATTAATTGTTCTATTTACTGCTCCTTGTCTTGTAATATTTTTTTCATAATCTAAAATTACATCAACCATGTGTGTTGTTTCTATAACAAATTGAAACCTACTGTTATGACTACATGGATGATCCGTAAATAATATTAATGTAGATCCTACAGGTATTACTACATTTTTTATCTGATAGTATATATTTTGACCTTCCTTATTTACATAATCATCTGTAGTTGAATTATAATTACCATTACTTTTACTACCATGAACTTTAATAGTTCTATCTTCACTAAAACTTTCTATATAGATACCTACAGTAGCATCAGAGCTATCTACATTAGCGATCTGACACTTGTGTATAGTAGTAACTCCTCCATCATCTTTTTTGATAAGAATCTGTGGAACTGTAGCTGTTATATTTTTATATACGTAATTCACTAGTCTAAATTTGATTGATCTAATTGAAACACTACTGTAACATAATAGTTTTTAACTCCTGCAGGCAGACGATTTGTTAATTGCAATGAAACTAATAGTTGTTCACCTTTACTAAAAGCAAGAGTACCACTTTTAGGTATTGCAACAAAATCACCGCTCATAAGATTATTTCCGGCTACAGTAGTCATTGAAAGAAGGGCGCAAGGCGTTAAAGTAGAACTACCATTAGCTCTTTTTGAAAACGTAGCTACTAACGGTTGACCACTACCTTTTTCTAATAAACTATTTTGCGATACAATATTTATACTTTTTATACTTCCATTACCTGGTGCTATAAAAACATTACGAGGATTTGTTGATGATGTACCCTCTGTTATACCATCTGAAAAAGGTACAAACTGAGCAGTAGTACAGTCAGCATTTAACATGTTACATACTAAAGGCATGTATATCATCCTAGCATCACGCTTATTTGTGTTAGCAGTTATAGCGCTAGCTTGACTAGTTGATATACCTGTCTTAGCTGTATTAGCTGTTATAGCATTTGCTTGACTTGTAGTTATACCCGCACCATCATCAGATGTGTTAACAACATTTTTAGNTANCATGTGTAANAAAGCTCTTAAAGATTCATTGTCTATTTGTGGATTAAGCTCAGTTCCACCACCAACATCTTTTTCAGATTCAAACAACTCTTCTACCATGTCTAATATTTCAGCTCTAGTTCTAAGCTCGTCATTAGATATTGTTACTTTAGTAGGTGTTGACGCTGGTTTTTTAACTAAAGCTCTATATCTCGCTTTTGTATTACTATCTGTATAATCTCCTTTTGCCATTAGTATTGGAATTTAATTGTTATTTCGCCAAATATATTACCTGACCACGCACTAGTTACTTTTCTTATAACAGGTAACAACCCTGCTCCTGCAGCAAGAGAATACCCTGTAGTATCTGTTGCTGTTAGTATAAAATCATTACTAGCGTTTCCTGATATAGAATATTGCTTTATTAAATTGGTAGTATTGTTAGACGATCCACTACCAGGAACTATTTCCCAAAGCTCAAATACAAAATTATTACCACTACCACCTGTTGTAGTAAAGTTATAATAAACCGTGTGTATTGTAGCGGCTGATATAGCTTGGTAGTGACTCCACTTTGTAGTGTTTTTATTATTTACACTACCTCCATCTGAATATAAGTTAGCCCCAATATTAAAATTGTAATGACCACCATAACCCATGTATTGATTTGTACTAGCTGCAGTCATTTGACAGTTTATGTGAAGATAGTCATAGTGGGGAACGTTTGAATTTAATAATGTAGATATGCTTGTTAAACCTGTACCACCATTAGTAACTCCTAAAACACTGCTACCAACTCCTATGTCAAGTGTATTGCCGCTGCCGTCAAATCCACCTGCACCACTCTCTGCCAAGTCAACTTGTAAATCTCTTTGTGTTGCTAAAGCTGTTGCCGTAGCAGCATTACCTGAAGTATCTGCAGCATTATTAGGTATGTCTCCTGATACAATCTCGCCTCTTATAGTTGCTGATGACTTATTTTCAACTAATCCTAATCCTAAAGAAGTTCTAGCTCCAGCAGCATTAACTGCCCCAGTTCCACCATTTGCAATAGGTAAAAATCCACTAACATCATTAGCTAGATCAATTTGATTTCTAGTTATCTCTTGTCCTGATATAGTTATATAGTCGGGCGTGCCAGCTAAAGTAACGGCATCATGCGATGTAGGTTCATTAGCTTTTACTATTTTATTATTAGAGTCTAGGCCTAAATTACCACCACTAGCAATAGTACCGCTGCTTATATCTTCTAAATAAACATCGCTTCTAAATCTAGCAATAAAGTCTTGTATGTACTGACCTATAAACTTCATTAATCAAAATCAATATATTCTATTGTTACTTCTTCTCCTTGTTCTATAGCCTTTGCAATAGCTGGATAAATCCTTTTATACGCATTAACACTCTTACCAACGAACCCATCACGGAGAATAAGATTGTTTTCTTGACTGTCTCCAACGATAAGACAACCAGCAGTATGCTCGTCAGTGTTTCCAGTATGAATAAGAATATATTCAAAACCAGGGACATCAATAACATGAAGCATACCACGGTGTATACCAGGATATTTTTTATCGTATCTTGCATGAAATCCTCCTTCTTTTCTTAGTTCTATTTTATATGTACCTGCTGGTATTCTAGTCTCGCCTTTTACTTTTAAAACACGATGCTCATCTTCTAGTGTATAACACAGGAAATGTTTACCTAAATCATTTACTTCAAACAGTAAACCATGTGTACAGTCTGACTGCGAGCTAAATCTTAATACTTCTAACTTCATTATCCTTTAGTCCAATATCCATATTCAAGAATACAATTACCTGTATTAGCTTGTGCTTTTAATCCTTCACCATCTATTATTGCAAAAAACGAAAATTGACCAGGCCATATTATACCAAATAATTCATCGTTTCCAGTATATAATTTTATATGATTTGTAGCATCTGTGTTCTTCACATATACATATGTAGTTACTGTATTTGTTGCATCAAGTATACTTGTAGCTGTTGCATCACCTACTAGTGACAATCTAGCTGTATTTATAGCAGGATTTGTTACTGATCTTGTATCTGTTACACTGAGATTCAAAACATCAGTTGTAATGTCTGAACTAGTTAATGTTAGCTTTGCTGTTAATGTTCCCATATTATTTTATTATTTTACAATTATTATTGTTGTAAAGTTTACTTTATCCTTAGTAACCTTTAAATAGTTTATACCTTTGTCTAACTTTATTCTTTTGGTATTCTTATAGAAAGCATGGTTCTTACCTAAGTTATCTATTACTAATACATCTACCCTTTCAGTAAAGTTTACATACCCCTTTGTTGGGTTAGGATAAGGTATCAATGCTGATCTTTCATACATTGCAATATCTGTTGGACCTGTCCATCCATCTTCGCAGTATGCGTATAATACATCACATGTGCCATCCCAATTATCATCACAGCAATATGGATCTACTTGTACTACCCACTCAAAGCATGCATCAGGTACATAGTATGGCACACTTGCATCACATCCAGATTCGTAGTAACAACTGCTATCAGGTATATTTGCATTTACATTATAGTTAACAGCAGTTATATCTGTGCATCCTGCTAGTGGTAATATACAAGAACCATTATCTACATTTGCTAGTGGATTATAGTTTAGTGCTAGACTATCCATACATCCATTTACAACAGCTATACAGCTACCATTATCAGTATTACACGTATCACAGTAATTAAATGCTGTAGGATCTATACATCCAAATATAAGTGGTATACAACTACCATTATCTACATTAGCGTTAGGATTGTAGTTAAATGCTCCATCATCCATACATCCTTCTACAACTTCTATACAAGATCCTGCTAGCTCTACATTCGCATCAGGATTATAATTCAAGGCTGTAGAATCCATACAACCAAGAACGATCAGTGTTAAACAAGACCCATCGTCAAAGTCTGCTTGACTATTATACTCTACATAATTTGGATTCATGCAGCCTGCAATATAGTAGCAGCTTCCGTCGTCTGTATTTACACTATCATTATAATTTAAAGCTGTACTATCTATACAACCATATGTTCTTTCTATGCAATCATTACCACAATACGTTTCACCTATAATATGCATAAAAGGTGGTATTGGATCTACAAAGCCGCCTTCTTGCTCTATTGCTATATAATCGTCAGAATATAATGTATAACCACATTGTACTGCTGTAAAGTCTGATTGAAAGGTTATTTCAAATATTGCTTTAACTAAATAGCCTGCTTGTAAGTTTAGTGTATATGTAGTATCAAAACCATCTACTAAAGTAAAAGTATCTATAACTGCAAACCCGTAGGGGGGTGATAAGTTTGTAGCTTGGGATACGATTAATGAAGAACCAGCCCAGCCGTTTCCAGCTAAGTCGGTTAACTCTAAGTAGTGTATACAACTAGATATATCTATATCTGTATTTGCACTATCTACATAATTATATGCTAAAGAGTCTGTACATCCGTATATTTTTTCTGTGTAACACATGCCTGTATCTGCAGTAGCTGTAAAGTCAAACTCAACGTAACTACTATCCATACAACCAAATATTGGAGGTGGTGGTGGACAGTTTGTAGTTATTAATGTATCTACTATTTCAAAACCAAAGTCAGCTTCTTCTAGCTCCCATATCGTATCGCCACATTGCTCTATATATACAGATCCATCTTCACCACCCCATAAACTACCAGCCACACCATCACCGTAGCTATCGGTTAATACCAATATAAAAGTGTCTATGGGTGAGCATGTTGATATATATTGTGGTTGATAAGCTATTGCATTTGGAAAAGGTCCACCTTGCATTAGTGTATCACCATCTGTATTTAAAACAGTAAACTCTGTTTCTTCTGGATATTGATCAGGATTAATAATAACATCTAAGCCCCAAGTGCCTGGAGGGCATTGAGCGTTTGCAACGCATGATAATATCATTGCAAAAAATAAAAATATATATATGTATGCTATTTTTTTCATTTAAATATTTATTTTATATACCTACAAAAGAAGTTCCTGATGCGGTTCCTGTGTTTGAGTTACTTGAAGAGTCTTTAAAATTATTACTAAACTTGTAGTAAGCTCTTAAAGTGTTGTCAGCATAATCTGTAAAAACGCCAGTTCTACCAGCATTGTAAACATTAGTTCTTTCTGTAGAAGTTAAACTACCCTCAAATAAAGCTAAGTTAGCAATTTTACCTTTTGCAAACGTATTAGGCGTCCCCATATCTCCACCAAATGCGCTAGATGCTTTGCCAATTAACAGGTTTGCAGCGGTGTTTTCTATTTCAACAAAATCAGCGTCATGTGTACCTGATCCTTGAGCTGTGTTGTTGTAATATACTTTAGCAGCCGTTGGGTTTGAGCCTTCTAGTTCAAGCGCTACGTATAGGTGGTTCCATTGACCAAAAGTAAAAACGCCTGAGCCTGTTGCTCTTCTTTTTCTTGCGTCTTCAGAATCATCAACTACTATCCAAGTTATTCCCCCATTTGAATTAATGAATAAATTATACTCTTCGTCTTTATTTACTATACCATGAGATTGCCCAGAGTCTAAATTAAGCCATACTGAGATACCAATCTTTGTGCTTAAAGTAAAACTTAAACTATCATCGTCGCTGACAGTAACTATATCATCAGTTCCGTCAAATAAAACCGCTTTAGTTATACCGCTGTCATACGGATAAATACTTCGACTTAAAATATTTCCTAATCCTAATCCCATATTAAAANTTACTAATTATTAATTCNTCTATATAATTNTGTANCTCTTTTCTNGTAGCNACCATTTNAAAACTAANATCTGCTTGAAANCNTTTNACNTCTTCTCCTTCATCAAANACNATNATAGTAGGNACAANNGCNATNNCATATTNTTTTTGNNTATCNTTANCATCNATNNTNNNACTTTNTNTNTCCAGCGTCTGATAATTTATCAAACCACTCAACGTCATTAGCTTCGTTCCAGCCAGCGTTAAAATGAATCACTGTGATCTGTGAAAAAGCAGTATACGAGACCGTACAAAAAAATAATAATAATAGATGTTTGTATAAAACTTTCCACATTATTGATATATTTTTTGTTCTATCTTTTCAAGNGTTTCNTTNATTTCTTTTACATCTTCTTGTGTATTCATAATAGTATTACGAATCATTTGATCTTTCATATCAAACTCCATGCGTGTAACTTCTGGATCTGGTGGAGGCTCAGGTAATTCTTTTGCTTCAGCTATCTCACCTTTCAGTGTAAACCACATACCAGTCATAGTTACTAATACAAATCCTAAAGATATTATTGTTTCTAAGCTTAGTTTTACTTTTGTGTCTTTACCAATTTCAGTTGCCATTTTTAAAATATAACGTAGTTAATTCCTAGTTTAAAATCGTACCATTCTTTATTCCAATACTTATTGTATTTACCTTCTATAAAACATCCTAGGTTCTTAGTTGCTTTTAGTCCAAATATTAATCCTCCTGAGTAATCATACCACTGCTCTCCGTCGTTAAAGTTGTGATATGAATATATACCTCCATCATCATAATGATAAGGCATTAGGTTACCCCAAGAATGTAACCAAAAGTTTTTCTTGTAGTGATAGAAATCAAATCCTATAACTAACGAGTGCTGCCACTGATTAGCCAACTCTTCTCTTTTCTTAGATACATAGTCTTCTAATACTTGTGGCATAACAACTTCATTCCAAACCTCAGAACTAGTTGCCACAATAGCACCACTTGGTGCTCTATATTCAGACTCATATACATCTATACTATAACCTTCTTCAATAGCTAGTTGTGTATAGTGTATATCACCTGTAGACATAGTCCACTCTTCTAATGGATCGTAGCCATATGGTTCTGCTAGTCTTTGTACAGCTCCTATATTGAATGATAGCTTTTTACTACCATTCAATCTTAGTCTATGTGTACCTTCAAAGTATTCTATGTCTGCAAAACCATCTTTAATATACTCAGCTTTTGTAAACCATTTTGGTCTAATGTATCGTATAAAATGATGCTGATCAAAGTATTCTATACCCTCTTGTCTTTTATATTCTACTTGGAATAAATATTCAAAAGGTGATCTACCAATACTAGCAGCGTCACTAAATGAAGATTCTGTACCGTCTTTAAATGGTAGTTGAGGTTCATATTGAAACCTTTGAATCTTACGTATACCCATAGCTAATGAGTAATCATACGGTGTAATAACAGTATCATAATCCAATGTGCTACCGTCTAGAGAATACACATCTCTATCAGATAGGGACGTACCTCCATTCGCTGCTACATAGAATGTAGAAAACTTTATAGCTTTTTTAATCTGCCCACAGCACTTTTTTGGTGCTGCACAAGACATTAGAAAAACTAGTAATATTACAAATACTCTAATCATATTACTATCTAGTAAAAAATGCATACTCTGCTTGTATCGTATTTGCTGAAGCTTCTAGTTGTAAAAGAGCTGCTCCACCTGTATCATAAGGTAAATATAAAAACTCTCCTGCTCTAAGTTCAGCAATATGATTGCCGTTAGAATATTCTACTTTTAATTTATCTGTTAGATTTCTTGCTCCTGATGAGTTTAATCCTAAATGTCTTATGTAAACAAAACGTTCTACATCAGCACTAGGAAGAATAATATTATCACCTCCTACATTAGTTACACTTATACGAGATAAACCTTGTGAAGGGTTAGTAGTTCTTATTCTATCTCTAACTCTTATCTTTGTTGGAGTTCCAAAGCCTCTACTTATTAATTCTAATTTAACATTTAATGTTGCCATATCTTTTGTTTTTAATAGTTAATATTATGATCCTGCACTTACAGGAACTACACCATTTTTTGCATATGCGATAACTTTACCGCTGTCAAGCTCAATAGATGTAAAATTACCATAAATAGTCATACCTTCTTTCAATGTAATTGTTGAAGGAGCATCTATAATATTTGTTGTACACCCTACAGTATCTATAACTGACTCTTCTAGTGCAAATACTGCAAAGTATGGTCCTGTATGTTCAAAAGCATCATCAATAAAATGAGCTACTGGTGCTAAGCTATCGTTTAAAAGATCACGATTAGTTTTTAATAAGCTTTCTGAAATTGTTTGAGCCATTATTCTATAATTTTATCTATGTTAATAATTTGTTCTCCAGTAATATCTGTTGGTAAACAGTTTTCTGGTATACCGTGCAGTTCAACTTCAGTCTCTTCTAATAGTAGTTTATCTATCTCAGCTAACTGCTCTTTACGAGCATCAACAAGTTCTTTATTCTCTTCCTCTAATGCAGCTATTGCTTCATCATCCTTCTTGTTCATAAGAACCTGCATCTTCTGTGACAACTCTAAAAACTCGTCACTAGGTTTGCTAGCTTCTTCGATGTCTTTAAGTTCTTCTTGTATAGTTCTAATATTCTTAGATACTAGCAATCCAAACTTAACTCCTTTTAGTTGTTGTACCGCTGTTAGTCCGTTGAACAATTCAACAAACTCACCATTTTTCATTTTTACTTTCATTGTCTATATAATTAATTGGTTAATATTATCCGATTCTGTACATGGTCACTGCACTAGAACCGGTTCTTCTTATTCTAAATCTACCAACACCTGCATATCCTGCATCGTCAGCATCATCTTGTGATTTTACTTTCATATTACCTACAAGTGTTACACCTGTTCCTCCAGTAAGAGTAATATCAGATGTACCGTCTGTAGCTAAACTAATTAAGCTAAAGTCAAAGCTGTCGTTATCTGCTGTTAAAGATAATCCTGATACTAAGTTAGATGCTGTATCCGTAGCTTTACTTCTATCAGCTGTAGGTGTACATTCTATAATGCCTGTTAATATATTAGCAGCTGATAGTGCTGTAGTACCATCATCTGTAGTAGCTGGTGCGCCTTGATATTGTATAAACGCTGCTGTACTAGATGCTCTTGCGTAGATAGGTTTAGCAGATACAAATAAATTACCTACCTCTACTGTAACATCTTGTGAGCTATCTACAGTTAATCCTGTAACTACCCCTCCCCCAGTCGTGTAAGTTCTTAATAATACACTACCAGGTGTTCCTGATGCAGAATCTCCTGCAAGCAATCTTACATCTCCTCCAGCTCCACTTCCTGTTCCTGCTCCTGCAAATAATCCAAGAGTTCCACCAGTCTTGTCTCCACCGCCTGCAGTACCTGCAAAAATTTGTAATTTAGCACCATTAGTTCCTGATGCTGATGTTGTAGTTGTAATATCGTAGTTACTTTGATATGCACCAGAGTTACCTATCTTAATTGCTGTAGTAGTTGTACCTTGTATATTTAACTGACCTGTAGCATCTGCTGTTGTTAATGCAGATCCTGAATCATTAAGTATTGTCTTACCATTAGTATGTACATATATACCTCTATCAGATCCATCATCACTAATATAATTAGTATTCAAGTCAATGTTATAGCTACCTGTATCTAGGTTAGCTGATAAGCTTGATAAGTTAGCGTCAAGAGTAATTGTACCTGGGCCATTAACAATAGTTAGATTACCTGATCCTGCTGCAAGTGTTGCTACTGATGGATAGCCGTTAGTTGCATTACCTATAAGCAGTTGTCCATTTGTAGACATTGCTGTTGTAGCTGCTATTACATTATCTGCACTAGCATATAGTAACTGACCTTTGGATATTGTAGATAATCCTGTACCTCCGTTTGTAACTCCACATTCTCCTGTAACTGTACCTGAAAAATCTACACCAGTTAAAAAGCCTGATGTTGTATTGTTACATAAGCTAAGATCTATACCTGCTTCTAATACTGTTAATTCTATATTGTTTGAACTAGTTGCCACTGTTAACAAACCTGTATCACCAGACTTGATTCCTTTGAATACTATCTGGTTTTTATTTGTTAGTGTTGCACTAGTGTATATTGTCTCTGAACTTGTACCTGCTGTAGACACTGATGGGAACAATGTTTGTAGTTGTAGCTTTTTAGCTGCTTTTGTACTAGAGTTAGCTACAAGTAAAAAGTCTGTAGCTGCTACGCTAGTTTTTGAAAGGGTACTTAGTGATGTTATTTCTGCCATTTTATTATGTTATTTTAAGAGTAAAATCCTGAACCTAATCCTTCGTCTGCTTCATCAGATGATGATTGATCTGTTAAACCTGATTGATCTGAGGTGTTATCAAATGTAGTGCCTCCCTGAGATATATCACTTCCTCCAGTGCTAAATGTATCTGTAACACTAGAACTAGATACATCGTCTGTTCTATATGGTAGTATACCACAATCTTTGCAGTACTCATGTGCAAACTTAAGGAAATTTGGTAAATAATTATTTTTTTCGTTTATTATAGATGCTGTTTTACATAACTTCCATCCGCTAGCTAAATCATCAGAGAATGGATCTATGTCTAAACCAGCGTTAGATATAGCTACATATATTGGTGCTGCTAAACCTTGTGGGTTAGGTGTAAAAGGTCTTCTAACATGTACACCTAAACTGAATAGGCCAGCTGCTGCATTAGCTGGATTCCAAAATAAAGAACCACTATCAATCCAGTTTTGTCTACAATCATTAGATGCTGTATCTGGTGCAGGTGTATCATTATCTGAACAGTTGAATATACAAGGTAGTCCTTTTCTATTCATAAGATCGTTAATAATAACCATCTTCATCGTCTCCATGGTAGAACAGTTATTGCCTAATCCTGTGATATGTTTAGTATAAAATCTGTGTCCTGATCTTGCTATACACTCATTGTTGTATGCTATTAATTTATCAATAGCTCTAGGAACACAAGCTAACACAGTTGTAACTTCTGGAGGATCTCCTATATATGGAGGATCTCCATCATACTCACACCCACATCCATCTGCACTTGGATCATAGTAAGTAGCATTTGGATTGTAATTACTTGCATTTGGATCTGGACATCCACACACAGGATCTGGAGGACAACACTCTTCGCTATATGTTCCATTACCACAATCACACCCAGTTGGTGGAGGTGGAGGTTCTGGGTAAGTACAACATCCATCATCTACATTTGCATTTGGAACACTAACATTTTGACAATTAAAAAGGTAGTTAATAGCTTCTGGATCTGTACAACCATGAATAATTTCGGAATCACAATCCTGTAAACCAAGAGTTACAGTAGTAACTAATATTCTACAAAAGTCATATGCAGATACTTGATTTTCATTATTACTAAAACATGTATCCATAAAGTACACATACACATTATAAACTCCATAAGGTAAATCTACCACTGTAATAGTATCTTGACCTACACCTCCAGTTGGAGTTATTAAGTCAGATGTGTCCATAGCAATAGTAAAACCGTCCGCAGTTAATCCATCTACGGCTGTGCCACCCCAAAGATTGCTATAATATTGCTCATTTCCAGCGTGTTCTATTTTCCACCAGTACGTTAAGCATCCAGTGTTTGCTATTAAATTTGTTAAGTCAGGTAAGGTAACTACTAATTGTCCAGTAGATTGATCATCGCATAGTCCTGTTTCAGAATTATAAGATGAATCAGATTGAGTAGTAGTAAATGTTAATATTCCCTCTTCCCCTATTAAACTTCCCTCTATAATACAGCAATCACTGTTTTGTTCAATACTTGCTTCACATTCAGCTTGACTTGCAAATCCTGTTTGATTAAATTCATTGTATGTACAAGTAATGCAATCAAAAGGCTCCCAAGAACCTGATTGAATATATTGACATGAACCATCATCAATAGTTGCTAATGGATTAAAATTGGTTGCGGTGGGGTCTGTACAACCTGGTAAACCAGGTGGGTCTGGATAATCACAAGTTCCATCGTCTTCTGTTGCAGCTGGGTTATAATTATCAGCTAGTGGATCTGTACAGCCAGGTATAACTTCAGGCTCTTCATCAATACAACAAGCATTAAATGCATCATAGTCATCCTGTGTGAAATAGTACTCATAGTGATAATTTTCTCCCCAAACACCATACTCTCCCCAAGGCATGTCAAATGTCATTTTAACAGGCAAGCCGTGATTTTCAATATAAGAACATTGTACTACATGTAGAGTATGTTCCTCAAGGAAATCAAACAAGCTATGGCCATTTACATTACCTACCTGAACAGTACCATCAGCATATTGAACGGTTGTATTAATTCTTATTACGTGTAGCGATCCACCAGTACTGTTAGGAGCAGTAAAGTGTTGACCATTACTCCATGTTCCACCATTAACAGGAGCGGGCGGGGTCAAATAACTACCACCAGCATTATATATATCATAACAAAAAACCTCAGAAAATATATAGTAAGATGCATTTGTAGTTGGAGCGCCAAAATTTATAAAATCTCCAGCATTATATAAACCAAAATTATTTTGTGTTGTAAAAAACCCATTATTAGCCGCATCTCCAATAGCAGGGTTAAGATCAAATAAAGGTGTAGAGACCAACACAGGAAGAGTTCCATTAAGACAGTTTATTGTAGGTTCAAATATTATACGTGGATTACAGCTTGTAGAGTCTGGGTCTGTAGTGCTATAGTTACATATTTTCCTATTAGGACCAGGAATAAACCAATTAGGAATAGATGCATGATCAGTATTATAGTTTAAAGCCTCTGGATCAGTACATCCTATTATACCTAGATGCCCCCCTAGATATACATTATAACATTGCTCTTCTTCAGGATCATTATTTGGTGTACCGTCAGCATCAAATGTTACTAAAACTGCATATGCTCCCTCAGTTAATCCTGTAAATGTGTGTGCTGCACCTGTAGTTTGAACTACACTACCTACAGCTGTTGCATTAGCAGTAAGCCAAGCTTTAGCATTTCCAGTAGGTCCAGCATTTATCTCTGCATTTAAGTCAGCTAAGGTATATAATGAATCAATTCTATACAGTTGATAATCAAACATGTTAGCTTGATCCGTAATAAATTCTTCAGAAGCTGTAAAATCATGGAGTTGAGGCTCTGTGGATAATACGTGAGTCTCACTTGATAGTTCAACTCCCGGAAAAGTAAACGTACCATCATCAAGAGTTACTCCTTCAGGAGAACTAGTAACATGTGAAAAATTATCTCTAGACTCAATATCTCCTACAAGATCAAAAGCTGTACCTAAATGAACCGGATTAGTAGAATCCGCAAATACTAAACCAGAGTCAGCGTCACAAAATACACATAAACTATCTTGATGTGTTGTAACAGTAGAATCATGGTTAATAGCTGTAGAAGTGTCTTTACAACCAAAGTCTCCCTCACCATCAGGACTAGATCCTTTTGATGGTACAATAAACTCCATTCTTTGAGTACAAGCTGTACCTCCTGTTGAATCTGTTACATCTAATCTATATTCACCAGGAAATAAACTACTAAGAGTAAATTCATCAGTAGCAATATTATTTGTAGTTTGAGTGCTAAATGAATTTTCTGGATTATCTAGTTGTATAAGATTAATTACTGCTGTATAGTTTTGTACTCCTCCAGATACTGTTACATTAATAGTACCATTTGCTACGTCTATATTAGCCTCTGTTATACTAGTTATAACTACATTAAAATCTTCACATCCTGTTGTGTATTCGCAACATGATCCATCAATATTGATACCATCATTTAGTATATCTGCTGTTAAAGCTGCCCCGCCACAATCATTAGCATGAGTAGTCCCTGAATCTACACAAGGTAAAGTCTCACCTACACAACCTGTTAAATAATAATTACTAGCTTGAGGATCTAAACATACTCTATTAACTGCTCTTCCTGCTCCTTTTTTAGTTTCTCTTGGTAATAAACTTAGTGCTATGATACCTCCCACTACAATAGGACCTGTGCTTCCTAATGTTGGATTCTCAGGTGTAGTAGCAAATAAAAGCTCACTACCATCATCAGTTTTTCCTCTAAATCTACCTAGGTCAGCAGCATCAGAACCTTTGTTGCTGTATTTTATATCATTTAAAAATTTATTCTGCAGACTGGTAGATGCTATATAAGCTGTAGTACCATCTGTTAAATAATAAAAATCTTCTCTGTTACTAGTATCTAAATGTGGATTTTTAGATTGGGGAACAATGTAAGTTTCTTTATACCTCGAAGTTCCTTCTCGGTAATATAAAGCATCAGATATATCATATCCAAGTAAAGACTCAGATGATACATCAAAAGTAAAAGATCTAATTAAAGAATCAAAAGGCACCGCAAGCTCAGTACCCTTTGGAAGATCTGCTATCGTAATAGATTCAGATTGACCTTCTTTAAAAGCAATCTCAATAGTACCAGAACCTATATATGAATATACTTGTTCTACATTGCCATCTTTTAAAGCTACTGAACTTTTAAGACTTAAAACTAAACTTTTTGATGAGCTTTTGGCCCCAACAACTGGGTTACTACCATGAGATACAAGAGCAAGATATTGTATACCTGCCGCATCTTTTAGATACTTATAACTAACAAAAGTTTGTAATCCTTTTGACATAATTAACAGTTACACCCGCAATGGCCAGCGCACATATCTTGGGCAGTTTTATATTTTTCTCTAGCGCTATCTACTATAGCGTGTATTTGACTTAATGTGAGGTCATTAACATAAGCAGTATCTAGTTGTGATTCTGCTGCTTTGATTAATAAGAATATTTTTTGTGCTTCAACAAAGTGCTCAGAACACTTGTTACAATCACAGTCGCAGTCTAATAGTTCTTCCATTTTACTTGCAATGCAGCATAGTATATCACATGCTAATAATACACCTGCCTTACCTACAACATTTCCATCTTGTATAACTTCTACCAAAAATACTCCATGGTCATCTCCTCCTACCTGACCAGGCGTAACTATTGTTACGACATCTGCTGCAGTAGAGGAAACAGTATATTCAAAAAAACTATCTAATAAAGATACCTTTACTGTCAGGGGAGTTCCACCTTGAAAACCAAAACCTCCTCCATAAGAGTTAGCTGGTATTCTAATTACTATATTTTGACAGTCTGCTGTAGATGATACTATTACACTCATATTATTTTGTTTTTGTAAAAAAAGACCTATAGGGGGACTATGCCCCCTATGAGTCTTATATAGTTAAGCTATTAAGCTAAATCAGTAGTTTGGTAATACTCCATAAAGAGAATTAACTTACCAGCGCTACAGTTTTGGCTGTTACCCATAGTAAAAACCAATTCATCTCCGCCATCTTCAGTAATGTGAATACCTGTACCTACGTGAGCTGCAGTTCTTTCAATCTGAGTATCAACGTTGTCAACACCTACAATTGCTCCATACCCTACTAAAGTACCGTGCATTCCTGCTGTACCCATAGAAGTTAAAGCTGTTGCTGCTAATACGTTATCGTCACCTGAATCTGCATCAAATCCCATCTTAATAGTACCTGCAGAAGACCCAGAACCTGTAAGAGGTGTAATTACAAAGTATGTAATCTTTGTAACAATTGCTCCTTCAGGAGCAAACAGACCAGTCTTAACAACATCTCCATCTGCTATTGTTCCAGTAGAAGCTACATCAACTACTTGACTACGCACTCTAGCTGTAAGGAATTCATTAGATTTATCGCTTGCGTTTGTTATTGTTGCCATTTTATCTTAATTTTTAAAAGTTAATAAATTATACATTAGGGAATCCTAACGAATTAATGTACGAGTTCAATGGTCCTTCAAACGCACCTGTTGCAATTGCAGCAGGATCTAAAGCAACATAGATTTCAATTAAGTTATCTACGCCGTGAATCTGAGAGCTTGAGCTTCCGTCTTTAGTTGCTACAATGTGATACATATCATAAGGACCTGCACCTACACTTGAAGCTGGAGTGTTAGGAAGTTCAACACGATTGTAAAAACCGTAACCTACACCTCTTAATGACTCTTCTAATGCTGCTAAATAAAATTGATCACCTACACCTCTAGAACCAGTAACAGCGTTACCACCTGAGTAAGTAACTGCCATTGTAGTTGCTCCACCGTCAGAGTTATCAAAAGCACCATCCATGTGTACTAATTCATCAGCAACTGATCCATCAGCTTTAGTTTGACCTTTTGTAAAACCTAAGATAGATATACTACCGTTGTGGTCTGTAACAACTCCGTTTACCCAGTGAGGTAAATCAGCATCAATAGCTGCTTTCAAAGCAGCTGTTTGAGTTGTTGGGGTATCACCACTAGTTACACTATACTCATAGTTTTTAAACTCAAATGGTGCTTCACCATCAGTTAAATTTATAAGCTTAAATCTGTGTGTTCCATCTGCACTAGCGTTAGTAGTAAGTGTAAACTCTGCTCTTTCTGCAGTTTGAGCTGCAGCAGGCTGTTTAGATACACTAATGATGTCGCGACCATAGATCCAAGGAGATACGATATTAACATCAATTCCTACAGGACCACCTTGAACAAATCGAATTTGATCAGAATCAGCGATTGTGTCTGCTACTCCTAATGAGGTTGGTCCATCTGAAGATAGTTTTTGAATATCTAAATCCAAATCTCCAAGTAAACCATTTCCGTCATATGCTGGAGCACTATTTCCATCGCCTACGATTAAATGTCTTGCCATTTTTTTAAAATTTATGCGGCTGTGCCGCTATTAATAATTATTCATTCTTTGTAACCTCCCCAAGCGCTGTTTTGTATCGCGGATCAGAGATAGCTTCTAATATACTACTAACTGTCATGCTCACAATCTCTTGATGAGTGTGCTCAGGAAGTTCGCAGTTTACCCCCAAAGGTAAGGATATTTCTTGTGGCTTTCTGATGTACGTTATTTTTAACGTATCTATTATAAATATATCACTAGTGTATATATCTATTGACCTACCTCTAAACGTTGTTAGTGGAGAGGTATGTTTAGTTGTATTAAACGGGTCACTCAGAAGCGCAAATATGTCGTCTTGTTGAGAGAATCTGTTTCCCTCTTGTATTCTTGCAGAGAACGATATAGGCTCTCTTCTTTCAGAGTATGTTGTATCTATAACTTGACCTGGCTGTTGTGCTGGCGCTGTAGCTCCTGTTGCAGGATTACCTACAGCATGACTAACATTACCTGCAGATAAATCATAGTTAAACCAATCGTGTTGGTCTGTGTCTACTATAACTATAAACTGTCCTGGATAGTTTAGTGTTTCATATTCTTCCCAGTATATAGTAAATCCTGCTCCTGGATTAGTTAATATATCATCAACAACTGCTTGTATATTTGCAGGATAACTTTCTGGTGTCCAACCTGTAGCTAATAGTGCAGCTGATGGATTCCATATTACAGCAGATGTAGCATCTGTACCTGTAAGGTCTGCTACCATTACTATACCTTCTATAAATGCTGTAGAATCCCCAAGCTGGTTATTCAATACAAAATTATTTAAGTCTAATGTAAAGAACGATATTGCTGGAGGATTAGTTAAATTATAACCTATAGGTTTACAATTGTTAATCCAAAGCTTTGACATTTGATTTACCAAATACATATAATCATTTGGTAGTTGAAATGTATCTACAAATATATTTGTCTTTAACTGCTCCTTAAATGATACGGGAGCTTCATACTCGCGTACAAGTGTACGTAAGTCATCTATTCTTTTTTGTGATTCTTCAAAACCTTTTCTGTACATGTTATTTCTACCGTACTTGGTATTGATGAATCTAAACATGTTTTTGTTTAATTCAATGTCTATCTCTTCAGATAGCAAACTGTCAGCTTGGAGTGAATTAATCTTATCCACTCCTTGCTGTACAGCTATATGCATTTCAGTTACATTCATTAAGATGCTAGTGTTTTAAGTTTTGCTCTTAAAGTAGTTAATTTACCTGAGTTCTTTTTATCTCTCAAATGTATAACAGTGTCATCTAATGTTTCTCCTAATACCTCATCAATAAAGATAACTTGGTTACCTATCTTTCTTAGTACTCCAGCTGAAACCATTGTCTCAATCTCTGCTTTCATTTCTAAGTGTTTATCTTGAGATACTTTGATAAACTTCTTAGGTGATTTCTCCTTAATATCATAGAGTAAGTTTTCTACTTGTTCTCTAGTTAATACATCTGGATTACCACTACCTAATAATCTATACACTCTTCTCATTTGTTTTTCATCAGTACTTACCTTGATAAATGCCTTATCAGCATCTTTCTTGATTTGAATATCATTGTTACGTAGAATATCCTTTTTAGCTAAATCTTGAATAAAGAATCTTTTTTGTGAACTTGCGTTCATTTCTTCTTCTGTCAGTGCTACGTGTGGATGTTTCAATGCAAAATGATATTTGATGAAATCATTAATATCAATAGGTTTACCGTCTTCAGTTTTACCTACTTCTAGTTCTACACCTTCAAAACCTACTGGGACAGTAAACTCAGCCCAAAATTTCTTAGTGTGCTTAGGCCACTCCATGTGAGCGGGATCTACATCTAACATGCCTTCTAAATACTTCTTTTCATCTTGTGGATCAAAAGGTTTTAGTGGTTGTCGGTTTACAAATACGCTACTTAGTTTTCTAATAGCGCTAGCGTTAATTTCTTTGGGTAAGTGATTATTAATCTGCTTAGCCCTTAAATACACTTTTTTGCTCATAATACAGTTCTTTTAAAGTTTTAATTAGTGGATGCAAAGAATAACTCCCCAATATCTTAAATAGAAGAAGCGGGGGCACTAAGCCCCCACGACTTCAACCAAAAACCAATATATAGACTTGCGAATGCACGCCTCTTTTAACTTCCTAAATTAGGAAGCTATACATTGAATATCCAACGAAGTGTCAAATCTACGTAAGCAGATGCCCGCTGTCTTCAACATATGTACACTTGCACCATCAACATCTGATGCTCTAGTATCTGTAGCTGCAAATCCTCTTGGAACTACAGAACCAGCAACGCACCAACGCATCATTTCACGACCTTTCTTAGAGATCATTGAAAGATTAGCTTGTCCGTCGTAGTTAGACTGGTCAACAAATACCATACGGTAAGACTCTAATGAGTAACCAGTAACTGGGTGCTTCTCACGAGCTTGTGCAACTGGACCATGATCAAATAATGGAATCTTAACCACATTGATTACGTGTCCGTCTACGTGCTCATAAGTAGTGAAGTAACCTGTTAAACCTAAGTTACGTCCGCTACCCGTGATAAATCTGTTCTCACCACCTGTTTTAAACGCGTTACCAGCGCCAGCGAAGTGTGACTTAAGAGCTTCATCAAACTCTCTTGCTCCACCAGTACCAGTAAATAATGTTACTTGCTTCTGGTTAGCGTCTGTCATTTGGTAAAATAAATCACCTATGATGTTCTTCAACTTAGTTTCAGTCATAGTTGAATAAGTATCAGTGTTTACGATTTGCTCGAATAAACCTGGTCCTACAATTACAGGCTGGCCATTCTCATCTTTCATAAACGTGTTACCGTTTGAATCATAAGTTTTTTGTCCGTACCAGTAGTACATTTCACACTCTTCTTTGAAGTCAAGCATGTGGTTGTACTCTTCATAATCCATCCAAAGGTTAGTAGTACCACCACCTTTAGTTGGTAAAGAAAACTCAGCTACATAGTCTTTAGCATGTCCTGACATGTGATAAGATTTACGTACTGTAGTAATTTTGTTACGAACTTTACCTGGTGCTTGCCAGTTAGAAGCGTTACCTCTTGAGAAGTCAACTCCTACTGGTGCATATAGTTGAGCCCAAAGATCTCCTGCTGTAAAACCTGAAGTAAGTTGAGTAGAAGCTGCTGGGTTAACTAATTGTAATGTGTACTCCCATCCAGATCCACCTGAGTAAGGTACTGGTTCTTTCATAATACGAGCTAGTTCACCTTTGTTGTTTACTAACACGTATGGAAATACGAATCGTTTGTCAGGGAAAACCAATGTAAAGGTTGATCCCCCAATTCCTAAGTTTGCTCCGGCGTTTGTCACAGCCACTGGACGAGTTCTCAATTTATGAGTAGCTACACGATATTCGTACTCTAAACGGTCAATTGATTGAACGTTACCAGCTCCTTCTGTTAAGAAAGATAGTGGGAATCGTTTATCATCTTTACCCGCTAGGTGCGTAATAATCGGAGATAGTTCAGTTGGCTTAGACAATAACGCGTTTGCTAGACTGTTCATGTCTGTCATTTGCGAATCATTATAAAACGTCTTTTGTACGCTAATGTTCGTTCCGGTCATTTGTCCTGGCATAATTATCTAATTTTTATAAAGTTAAGTTGCATTTTAAAATTGCCATTTATATGTTAAGATCCAAATCATCTAAGTCTACTTGCTTACTCTTACGTCTTTGACGTCCTCGTGCGCTTTTAACTCTCTCTTCATTTCTGGATATTCTATCTCGTAATGACTTAGCATTTGATGTTCTAGCTTTTGTTTCTACCAATTTTGATAAATCAAAACCTTTGAACATTAAATAATCAATAGCGAGCTTTGTTTCCATCTCTGCTTCAGAGTGATCCAGATCTCGTTGTGTGCGACCATCTCTAGTCACAGGATTTGAGATATAGTCAAAAAACTTTGACTTCTCTCTCTTTGGAATAGAGATACCTGCAAAATCATCAGTACTATCGATGGTTTCATACACACCATTCCAAAACTCTTCTTGCTGTTCTTCCTGCTGAGCTCTTTGTTGTTTCTGCTGTTCAATCAGTTGACTTCTGGATTGTTCTTGCATTTGACCTAGAGCTGTTCTAGCAGCTTCAGCTTTCTGGTATAATTTACCAGTATCTTCATAATCAGTCAGTAGCTCATTTATAAAGTTCTGATCGTGTCCCTTTGTTGCAAAGTAATCAGATAAAATAGCTTTTTGACTTCTTGTGTCATCTTCTTCAAAACTTACCTGGTTGTAATCTAACTGTGGATCATATGCTTGCATAAAATCTCTAGACTCACCACCATTAAGAACGTATTCTAGATGTCTTTGCACTAGTGGAAAGTTCTCAAACAAATTGTTTAGTTGATCTTCCGCTATCTGCTGTCCAACATCTTGTGTCATTGCTAAGAGACCTTCTTCAGTATCATCATACTCATCCTCGGTATCAAAGCCTAACTTATCTAGTATTGAAGCAACTACTGTAGATGAAGCAGACTCTTCGTCATACTCCTCTTCATCATCATCTTCATACTCTTCATCTTCTTCGTAGTCCTCATCCTCCTCGTCTTCATATTCCTCTTCTTCTTCTTCTTCAACTTCTTCTACGTCTTCAGACTCTTCTAACTCTTCTGCATCCGCATCAAGCTCTTCAGCTTCTGCACTTGGTTGCTCTATTGCAAGATCTTCTGCTACCTCTGAGCTTTCTGATCCGCCACCTATCACATCGTCAAATGAAATGTCATCTAAACCGATGCCTTCTTCTTCTGGTTCTATCATAATCTATATATTAATTTTTTACAAAAATAATTAAATATGCATGTATTACTACATACGCATATGTTTTTGGATATGTCTTTATTATATATCACTTATGTCTTTTTTCTACCACGTCTTAGTGCTTCTTTACCCCTGGTAAATATGCTTGATACTTGCGTTTTACCCATTACTTTGGCTCTTTGTTCGCCTACAGTAAGTATCTGTATCTTTCTAGCATAAGGTTTACTAACTCTTTTGACTTTAGCTACAGTAGCTCTAGCATCAGCTGGGGTAGCAAACTTAATACCTACAGTATCCTTTGGATTCTCGTCTGTGTATAATCTTCTACCGCTGCCTTTTGGCTTTTTACCTGTGCCTGTTACTGGGTCTTTACCATACTTAGATCTATAACCGCCCTTCTTCTTCTTGCGCAATGCTGGTGCTACATCTTTATAGTTTTCTGCAAAGTATGTTGCATCTTCTACACGATCAAACTTAATAGCTTCATCCATTCTAGGACCTGTGTATTGTAAAGTACCATCTACATCTTGTATGCTTGGTATAGCAAACTTACCATAGCTACCCATGTAATGAGTTCCTGTTCTACCATCACCAAAATCATATGATTTATCAGTTGGCTTTATCATTCGTGTTATAGCTGGGTTATTACCAAATTGATTTTCCATAGCAATCTTTGCCTTCATCATACCTCTCATACCACCATCTTGGTAAGCTGGTGTCTCTATAACTGTACCACGTTTTGGTCCTGTAGGTAAATCTTTGATGCCTGGTGGTACATTCTCATATGATTGTACTAGGTGTCCTTGATCATCTACCTTTGTAATATTGATAGGTACTCTCATACCTTCAGTATTGAATGATGTATTAGCCGGTACGTCTGGGAAAACCATACTAGCATCTGTATTACCCATAGCTTGCTGTTCACGTAAACCTACTTGTTGTTCTTGTGGAGTTTGTGCAACTAGCATATTCTCTTGTTTAGCCTGTGCCTCTGCCTGTAGCATTGCTGGTACATTAGCACCTTGGTTAGCCATTTGATACAAGTCTAGTATGCTACCTTCAAATCCAGTAGACCTAGCCATGTCCAATATTTCTCTACGCATTTGATTATTCAGCATCACCCTCTCTTGCTATCTGATTTTTCTCGTTGTCGTTATTTATTTTAGCACCAAGTTCTCTTTCTCTAATATCTAACTCTCGTTGTTTATTTTCAAAGTCTTGCATCAACTTCTGCATGTTAAAGCTGTCTAGCTCTGGATTCTTTCTAGCCTCTGCATTTATCAACGCTACTTCAATGTCTAACTGTCTATCCTTCTCTTTATCGATAGAAGCTCTTTCCATTTCTTGCTGTTGCATTTGCATTTGCTGTTGAGCTTGTTGTTGCTGTGCTTGTTGTTGTGCTTGCTCTAATTCTTCTGCAGCCTTCTCTGCTGCTTTAAGTTTACCTTTTATCTGACTAAAGTTTTCTGATTCAAACATCTCAGCTACCATAGATGCCTTAGTACCATTCTGTATCATAGCTTGTGCTAAGCCTTTGATCTGATCTAATCGTTGTTGATCTTTACCAGCATCAGATACAAAGATACCATAGTTAGATTCCATATGCTGCAATGTATCAAGATCTAAAAAGTCTGTAGTACCGTCAGGCATTACAAACATACCTTGCTTACCAGTAAGCCATGCTTCTTTAGAATAGTCAAGTAGTGCTTGTAAATCTCTTTGTTCTAACCTAGCAAACTTACGGAATATATCTTCTGTAATGTGCGACGATTGTAGAATAGCTTGTTGTGAACTAGCCTTACCCTCATATGCACCAATCGTACCTTGTCTTTGCCTAGACACACCAGATATTTTTTCCCATTCATTTAGTATAGATTCTAATAGTGTGATGTATTGTGATATAGTCTTAATTGACATATCCAATACTGATTGGTGCTGTGGATTAAGCTGTATACCTTCTTTGTTGTAGTCTACCCATGCTATACCTGTACCTTCTACATAGTACATAAACTTATCCATATCCCACTTCTTGGGTATCATATTGATGTCAAACTGTGAGATAATATCTTTACTTCTAGCTATTGCTAACTCCATTCTATATTTAAAGATATTGTAGTTCAACTGATAAGGTATACCAAGTGATACTAGTGATATGTTGTCAGCATTTATATCAGAGTATTTTCTACCATTAATAGGTAACTTACATGTCGATGCATTGTCAATAGATATTCTTTGGTTAGCTACAGGATTAATATTTATGTAGAATCTACCATCAATACGTGTGCCTTCCCATACTTCGTTTACCCATAGATAGGTTACCTTAGCACCCATATCTTTCATCTCTTTAGGCAGTCTAAAGGTTTCATCAACCTCCATCTCTTCCATAGCCCCAGTCTCTGGGTCCATGTATTCTAAGAAGCCTATTCTTTTTCTTGACTTCCAATACACAGTAACTACTTCTATCAATCTGTTTCTGTATGTATTTGGATCAGAACCAGCTCTTGCTCGTCTGTATAATAAATATGACTCAGGGTCTGATTGTCTTGGTTCTTCTAACTCTAGTACCTGCTCTTCTGTCAATGACTCATAGAATGAATCAATAACTGATGATGCATGTACGTACTTGCGAACTAAAGCCCAGTCACCATCTTCTACAAATTCTATGTCTGGATCTTTATCGTAATCAATGTCAATAGGATTAAGAACTTCGTAGAAAGGTTCTTTGTTTCTTACACCTCTGTGAGTATATACCTCACCAGATACTAGGAAGTGAAACCATGCTTTTTGTAACTTATCATACACTTCTTGTGATTGCATAATGTATGTTATAGCATGTTGTCCTTTGATAGCTCTGTTATCTACATAACTGTTTTCAAACTGGTCAGCTATCTCTTTAGGCATAGGAATGTCGTCTGGAGATTCTAAATTTTGCAGTATGTCTGGGTTGCTTTGTGCTAAAGCTTGTATAAATCTTTGCTGTAAGTTCTGATATATGGCTTGTTGTTTTGCACTTTCTTTCTGGCTTACTGCATCTCCATTCTGTACGGTAACGGTGTAATTCAGAGGTCGTTTAGACTTTTCACCCAAGAGAAGATCAATAATAGGTTTGATAATAGGATAGTTACGCATTTTAGAGGGGAAATTTGTACGGGACTTGCCGTAGGGTTGTGTAACGTAACGATAGTCATCCTCATAAATTACACCGTTGTAATAGTCATACAAGCGTTTGAGATCATCCTTTCTTTCGTTGACCCCATATTGAGATAGCTCTATGTAGGCTTCTACACAGCTTTCTCTCCACTTTTTATTTTTCTTTGATAAAGGCAGCTTTTGCTGCGGTATTTTGTCTCCCCCTAGATACATATCTTGCAAAATTAATTAAATTAATACCTTGTTCTACTGCATATACATCTTTTATATATACTATTATAAATATAACACTAGTAGTAATTCTTATCAAACCATTCGTTTGATGAATTATCTTCTATTATCTCTTTTACTTCAGCNTTGTAAAGTTCCCTGGTGTGGTACATACCTATCATTAGTGCCATCACCCGGTCAAAGTTACCCCTATGATTAAACTTTATAAGCTCTTGTAACAAAGCTAGATCGTATATCTTATGCAAGTTAAGAGTTATAGTGTCACCATCATCAGACCTTACAGCATTCAACCAGTCTCTTATGTATAACTCACCCTGTCTTTTCCTAGCTTCTGTAGTGTGCATACCATAGTTACGTTTTACATTTCTAGATCTTAGTTCTTTCTTATCTAGCATTTCAAACTCTTCTTGCAATCTGTGCAACTTTCTGTGCTGTCTAGCGTATTGTATTACAGCACCGCGATCATTCTCAAAGCCAATCTTTGCATTGTAATAATCTGCTAGCATAAATAAATTTTTGTTATATTCGTCCTGCGTGTGTGGCCTACCTACATAGCTAGCAACAATTAAATCATCAGGCTTTGATATATTATTTATTCTCTTTATCACATACGCAGCACCAAGAGAGCTGGAGTCTGCTGATTGGTTTTGTCCATACGGGTCATGGCACACTACATATAGGTTATGCGGAGTTTGTCCCTCCTGGTTCCTATAAGGACCTTCGTAAAGAACAATGGCTCCTTCCAGATTATCTTCTTTACGATGTGGAAATCGAAGGATGGGCCTAGCATCACCATCAGGCTCAAACTTTATCTTGTTATCTTTACTATAATACAATCTACCAGCTGTACCTATAGCATGTAGCTTGTTAGCTTTTACTTTATTGTATTGTTCTTGCAATGATGATATGTCAAATAGATTTGATGACACTTGCAATGTAGCTTCACTAGGACATAGTGGGTGTTCAGCTATATACTGATCATATGCTTTTGGATCATTAGTACCTTTCTTTTTGTTTCTATTACCCTGTTCAAAATCTGTAGCTTCTTCTATCTTAGAGTTACCGTCATCGTCAATAAATCCTTCTAAGTTCTCAAAGATTGGTACAAAGTATCCACACTCTGTACCCATAGCGCCATCATCCCATTCGTTTGCAAAAGATAAACAGTCGTATGACTCTGGATTGTAGAATAGTTCTTCCATACCTGCAAAGTCTACACCCTGTGTACCACCTGTACCAAAAGCAATCATAGTACCTAGCGTCTTACTACCTTGACGCATAGTTGGCATAGCTACTTCCCAAGCTTTTAGTAGTCCTGGAAAAGATCCTGCCTCTTCAAAAAAGATAAGTTCACCTGCTTTACCACGGACTTTGTCTGGGTCATCTTTTAATGACACGCCTATGATCTGTGACTTCATACCCATCTCTACAAGCGCACCATTTACATTCTTCTTGTACCCAGATTGTTTGTGCATCTCTCTATCTCGTAGCCTTGGTTGTGTCCATGCTGTATTATCGTCTACAAATGACATAATATCCCAAGCTTTGGACAGTAAACCATCCCCAATCAGGTATTCTTTCTGACCTGCAAAGACATAGTTCTTACTGTTACGCACATGAAAGTAGTTACGTACAAGCATAGCAGCAGCTTTATAAGAAAATCCTTTACGACGTGCTTTTAACACCGTCATATGCTTGTTTTCTTTCCTACATCTGTCTACTGCAGTAAAATATTTCCAATCTCCGTCGTAAAATGCTGGGAATGTACGCTCTCTTCGCGCTATAACTGTACCATCTGGTAGTTCTTCATCAACAGATCTGTCGATAGGGCAATAATTTAGATAGAAATAGTGATTGCCTGTAATAGTTATACCATTGTGTGTATATCCATACAAACATCGCTGTCTTTCTTCGTCCCAATATTCAAAGTAAGGCTTAGTGCCAGGTAGTGCATCTGTGTAATAACCGTTTTTTAGATACCTGCTAGCTGCTGGAGCTAGTCCTTTGGTTCCTTTGAAAACTTTACTTTTATGTTCTGTAACTCCTGACATTTTTCGTATTCTTCTATGCTTATAAAATGATCTATTAGTAGATCTAATGTAGCTTCATCTCTACCATCACCCTGTATTGGATCAAACGGTAAATAGAACTCACTAACATTACCAGTTAAATCAGCTTCTTCAAATATATCATCAAGAGTTATTCTTTTTGTGACGAAGTTGTATGCATTGTCCATTGCTGCATTGTAATCTTCTATGTCATCTAAAAAATCCATCTCTCAAATCTACGAACTATATTTGTTAACTACAACTCCTCCGCGAGTATTTGTATTTATTTGTTCTTGTTTAGCTACTTGCTCTTCTAGTTTTGATAGTCCATCAACTACATCACCCATCTTAGATAAGTTAGCAACTAAATCTTTGGCATGGAATATTGGTCTACCATTATCATCCATAAGAGTAAGATCTACAGTTTCAAAATACTTCTGTAGTTTTATAACAGATGATCTAGCTGCATTTAGCAATTTTACTGCAGATGTTTCTTTGAGTTTTCTATATGTACTACAAGCTGTTTGTACTTTTGTAGATACTTTGTAATCTTTCCCATATACTCCCAATGCAACCTCATCATGCCTAGCTTCTAAGTCATATACTGCGTATGGAGATCTGTGATCGCACATAAAGTAAACATATGCAAGTTGTTTAGAATCTAAGTCCTTAAATTCTATAATACTTAGTGCATATGGTGAAGGCACTGCTACGTTATCAACTATCTCCAGTAGTTCCATTTAATATATCTCTTCTTTCTTTCTTTGAGTAAAATCTACCAAAATATGGCAGCCTTACGCTATCAAACTTACCATTTGACATAATTTTTGTCACATACTTAAACTGACTATTTACAATTTTTTCTACCTTTTCTAAAGGCAAGTTGTACTTAGTTGCCAGAGTTTGTATTATCTCCTTTTTTGACTTTGCCATTGTCTTGTGCCTTCCATTTGTTTATAGGGCATGTGGTTGTTTTCCATTTTGCTTTATGTTCTATCAAACATCCACACTTACCACATCTCATTCTCTCCCTTATTATATGCTCACAACTATTACAGTCAGATAATCTAGCTGTATAATCTTCAGGACTCACATTCGGAGCTCCTTCAGAAATATACTTAGTAAGATCTTTACTAAAACTCTTAGTCATTTGCCAAATACTAGGCAGCTTGTCTTTACTCATTCCAGTTAATATTTACTTCTACTTTCTTAGTGCTTAAATCTAACAATCTGTTTAGTATATAGTTTTTGCCTTCTTTACGTATAGCTCTTTTATCTTTCATCTTCTTTACGTAGTTGTTCAGGGTGTTAAAGTCTACTAATCCTAGAGTTTTTGCAGCTGCTTTCTTAACTTTAGCAGAGCATATGTTAGGATCTTCAAGTATATTAGCAGAATCTACAAGTGTTGCTAAAACTCGTACTTCTGTAGTAGTAAGATTAAACACGCCGTTCCAAAACTGTAAATATTTTAGTGTAGAGTTTACGTTAATCGTTATCTTCTGTTCCATTCGCTTCTTCTTTTTCTTTTAAGTATGCAGCAAGTATAGCTTCATACTGCTGTATCTGTAACTTTTGGTTTTCTAAAAGCTCATACACTTCATATGCAACCTTCATAGGTTTGTTATCTATGTATATTCTTCTTTTATTCTTCTTCTTTTCCGCTTTCATCTTGTACTGTAACTATCAAAATATATTCATGGTCCCCTATTAGAACCTGCATATCCCATGTACAATTAATATTCTTCTCTGACCACATTTCTAATTTTTTTTCAAATTCATCGTACAGTGCAAACAACTCTTCCCAACTACTTGTCTGAAATTTTGTTTTGATCATCCTTAAACTGTATTGTTGCTCTATCGTTTTCTACCACAATAGTAGCAGTTTTAGATTGTCTGTTAAACTCGTCTATATATTTAGATATATCCTCTCTTGTACACAAGAATGACAAGAACACAGACATCTCTTTAGCTGCTCTGGACGTATTTTCTTTTAGATCGTTAGTTTTGTGGGTATGTTCTACAAGTTCTAAGTAATCGTCCAGGTTTATTGTAACTGTTCCTGGCACTTTCATTAGAACTTACCTAATACTTGGAATTCATTAACAAACAAATACTGTACTTCATCAATATGAATCAGCATTGCCTCTGTATTTGGGTCTACCATAATCTTATCGCCTTTCTTACATTGCGAAACTTGTGGGCCTACCGCCAATACTTCTACTATGTTTGTCTGTAATTGTCTTGCAGTTGCGTCATCTAGAATGATGCCAGCGTCTGTCTTCTTTTTNTCAGGTCTTGGTACTACTATCCATGCACCAAACGGTTTAAATGTGAATTCTTTTGCCATTGTTATCTATTATTAGTTCAATATTGCAAAGGTATAATAAAATAATTTACAAATGCAAGTGTTTTGTAAAGAACTTCACATATGGATATAGGAAGACCCTAGGAGATTTGCTAATTTCAGTTGGAATTTTACCGCTGGCAGTGCTGTCTTTTGGACTACCTAAGGACACTAATACTGGTGTTTATTCACCGCACCTACCTATGTGCAATGTGCCCTAACCGTTGGCTATATCCGCCCTTTTAGAGACTATTGGAGAAAACTCTATCTTCTATATGAAGACTACAATCCAACTTCTGACCCCATAACTACCTCTCGGCCCTCTGGGGTGATACGTATATCACGTGTCTCTGCGGACAAAAATACTAAAAAAATTTTAACCACCAAAATTTTTGAGCGTGTGGACCAACTATTGCAAAGACCCCCACTAGTTTTCGGGTTTGGGATAGTCCCGCCTATAATTATTAAACAATTGTGATATGAATGAAATGATAGAGATTACTTGGGTTAGTCCTAAGACAGTTAACGGTAACGGCGTGCCTATGCGATTCGCTATGGGTGGTGGTCATCAGGTATATGATAAAGAGTTGGACTGCATCATAGATGTTTTACCTTCTAAGTTCTATACCGAAGACCCAGAGCTATTTGACAAAGTAGTTGTTGGTGCTAAATTTATGAAGAAAGAGTCTTAGGACTCTTTTTTTATTTTACCTACCTACCTTACAACAATACGACACGGTTAAGAGTGCGTATACTAGACTGTATTCACCACATTTCACCACATTTTCTAACCCAATAGGTTTATTCCTATTACATTATATAACATTATGGCATATTCAGATAGAATGAAAAGAAATATAATTAACACTATTAATGTGTTATCTTTTACTGAAGAAAACTTTGAGTTTTTAAAAAAAGAACTTATTGATTCTATATTAAAAGAAATGGAACAATAGAAAGGTCGTGACATTCGACGTATTCCTAAGCATGAAGACAAACTGCTTTATTTTTATTAACCTTTTAATACTTACATTATGTCTTATTATTCTTACGGCAGACTTAAGTTCTGCTATCAACTACTTTGCTTTATTGCTATGCTTGGTGCTATTGGACTTGGCATTGTTGCAGTTACTACTACTTCAATACTATATGGTTGCGGCGCAGCTGTATGTGTATTAGTATGTGCAGGATCTGTCAAGCGTGCAGAAATGTATCAAACTAAACAGGATAACTGGAGTTACAAACATTATCTAGATAAAAATGAATAGTAACTATACACTTAAGGACTTTGGAGTACTAGTTGTACTCTTTGTCCTTGCGTTGTGTTTAACTTGTTGCTCAACATCTACACAACTAACAAGTAACGGATATGTTAAATCACATTGTAAATTTAAGCGATGAGGTTAGTTATATTATGCATTTGTACTATGGCTCTAGTGAGCTGTAGTACAACGCGTAGTCTTGAGCGTATTAAGCTCGACTATGAACTTGAGCTCTTATGGGCAGATTATAATTACAAAGCTGATTCTCTTTGGATTGAGTATCAGAATAAAATCTCGGTGGATGATCCTTCACCAACTGAATAAGCTTTACGCTAAAGGTTGGACGAGACATAATAGGGAGTGAAGTGATTAGTAGCTCCCTATTTATATTAACATTTAAAACATTTATATCATGGCAGAATTATTTGACCTATGTGTAGGTGCTATGTACTTGATGTCTGACATCACAGGACTTACATACAAAGAAATTAACATATGGCTGTTTGTTATCATACATCCTGCCATTACGTTAACATTATTAACATTACTTATATTTAAACGACATGAAAACAAATTATTGGACGACTAGAGATGGTCAACAGATAGCAGTAGAAGATTTAGAGCACAAGCATCTATTAAATATTCTACATATGTTAAAAGCAAAAAATAATCTTTATGCTATGCGTATATCAAGACATGCTGCTTGTATAGAGAAAAATAGAGAACAACTAAATTTAATTTTAGGAGAAGGTGCATACATTACTTGTGCTATAGAAAGAGCTAAAGATGATTTGAAAAGATGGGCTGAAGAAAAGCGTTTGGAGTATGAATGCGACACAGGCATTGATTATGATAATAGAGAACTGCTCTAATAAACAGAGGACACTGCTGAAAGTGTGTCAAGCTAACCACATTTATTAACCTTTTATACATTATTAACATGCGCTACGTAGTTACTTACACTGCAAACAGTTGTGATGAACACGATTGTGACCCAATCTATCACACACACAAATTTTCTAGAACTTTTAAGGATGAGATAGATGCCTTACATTTTCTAGGTGAATGCACAAGCAATCACAAAGACCTTCACGCAATAGAAGAACCAGTTGAAACTGAAGAAACAGAGACACTGAAAACATTTGTTGACCACGAAGGAACAATTATCTATTATTATTAATCATTATTAACATTTTAATCATGGCAAATTTATTGCACAGTGGCGACCTTAACACTCTAAAACTAGGTCAAACTTTACTTACAAGATTCAGAAAGATTGAAGGTGGCTTTGTCCAAATGGAATTGGCAGAAGTCAAAGAAGGATCTCGCGGCTTGTCAGCTGCGTTTGTATTTAATCAATCTGATAACAGATTTAGTAGAAACTCTGCACGTAGAGCGTGGCAACCAGCTACACCTGCGGATGTACAGAGTGCACTTGGTATCTCAGTTGGGGATGACCAAGCTTGGGAAATGGATGATATGGGCAACGAGATACTTGTCGTAAACATTCTTAATCCTGTTGCTTCTTTTGAAGGACAAGAGTTCCCATTACGAGTTCAAATTGTAGAAACTACTGAACCTACCGAATGGCAAAGAGCTAACATTAATAGCACTGCTAAGCGTAAGGGTAGAGATGGAGAGTTTATTCTACACAACGGTGAATACATATTCACTCGTTCCTCTATTGTATTCAACGAACCAGTAGACGTGTACTTGAAGGCTGATACAGCACCAGTGCAAAGTCCTACTATTCAGAAAGTTGATGTTGCAACAGGAGAGATAGTAAATTAATGTAAATAAAATGGGTATATCACTTGCGTGGTATATCCATTTTTACTATATTTGCTAAGTTTTATAAAGAATATTTATACATAATTATCTAAATCATTGAAAATGAATACATTAATTAAAAGCGCAGGTAAGGTAGTAGCTACAGTATCTGCATCCCACAATGTCACAGTAACTGAAAAAATGATTACTATTGACTTGTTCAATACCACGACTAAAACCAAAACCAAAAGACGTGGCAGACCTACAGGGTCTAAAACTAAAACTACTAAGTCTAAGACTAAGTAGTAATAATTTCACACAATTGTTTTTTATTGATGATGAAGGGGCCTTGTGCCCCTTTGTTGTCTCAATACTTTTAACTATGAATAATATAATTTTAACCAGAGATGAAGTATCATTACTTATACACAGTGTACAGCGCACTTTAATTAAGCTAGAACAATATGATCCTAACAGTGAAATAGTTCGTAAGCATAGGGTATTGCTTGAGACAATGTTAGATATAGAACAAGATCTTCATACACAAAAAGAAAAAGAACCTATAAATGTTTACAAATAATGGGAAAGATGAAAGAAATATACATGGACCTGCAACAAGGCTATGACCAAGAATTAAAAGCTGCATATATGATGGCTATAAAAGATAACAGAGATACTGTTTTTGTTCACGGTAGAGAAGTATCACTAGCTTACGCTGAATACTTACTACAGTTTGATGAAACTTTCTTAAAACAGTTTAAAGATGATTACACTAATAACGAAGACAACGAGTCTTAGTGACTCGTATAAACTAGGTACTATTGAAGACGTGGTCAAGTACTGCCACAACAAAGAAGTTCTAGGTGTAGACACAGAAACAGAAGGCTTTGACTTCACATGTAAGAAGATGATTATGTTTCAGATTGGTGATGAACATCAACAGTTTGTCATTGACACTAGATTCATAGACATCAGTCCTTTGAAGAACATACTAGAATCACCAGCTATAACAAAGATATTTCACAATGCTAAGTTTGACTACAAGTTTATTAAGAAGTGGTCAGGCATAGAATGTGATGGAGTTTACGATACGTTTTTGGTTGAAAGAATACTATCTTGTGGTCGTCACATAGGTTATGGACTGAAAGACCTCTGTAAACGCTACTTAAATGTAGAATTAAATAAGGAAATCAGAAACCAATTTATAGGGTTATCCGGTGAAGCCTATCGTGATGACCAGATAGTATACGGTGCTAAAGATGTAGAGTATCTATGTAAGCTACGTAAGCTACAGCTCCCAAAAATACAAGAGTTTAAACTACAACGTGTGGTAGAACTTGAAAATCGTGCAGTGTTAGCATTCTCTGATATTGAATACAACGGTATTGATATTGACAAGGATGCTTGGGAGGTCATTGCACGAGCAAGCGAACAAGAAGCCTTGGACATGAGAGATGAATTAGATAACCTGGTATTAATCGTCCCAGAGTTGTCGTGCTTTGTGTTATCTCATATCCAAGGTGACTTGTTTACACCACAAGAAGAACTGCGCAAAGTTGGGGTCAAATGGACTAGCCCTACACAAGTTCTAAAAGTATTTCAAAAACTAGTCCCTGAACTAGAAGATGTTAACGGTAAGAAGATGTACAAGTACAGGCGTCAGCATAAGATCATTGACTTGTATGTTAAGTACAAAGAAAAGATGAAGCTGGCTACTTCTTATGGTAGTGACTTCTTTAAATTTGTTTCAAGCGATGGTAAGATACATACGCAATTCAATCAAATACTTGACACTGGACGCGTCGCATCCAAGAAGCCAAACATGCAACAGATACCTGCGGATAATAAGTTCCGTAATTGTTTTCTGGCTCCTGATGGCTGGTGCTTCGTTTCTTCTGACTATTCTTCTCAGGAACTTAATGTGATTGCATTTGGCAGTCAAGATCCTGTATGGATAAAAGCTCTTAAACAAGGACAAGACTTACACAGTGTGTGTGCTGACCTTGTATATGGACAAGAGTGGGCAGATGCAGCTGAAGATGATTGCAGTTATATGATAAACAAGAGTAAATGTAAGTGTCCCAGACATGGTAGGCTACGCACAAATGTTAAGACAATTAACTTTGGGCTAGCCTATGGGATGGGACCTCACAAACTTGCAGATACTCTTGACATAAATACTAAAGCAGCTGAAGTTTTGATTGATAAATACTTTGATGCCTTTCCAGCTATTGGTGGTTTCTTAGACAAACTAGGAACCTTTGGTAAAAAGTATGGTTACATCAAAACGTTTCCACCTTACAATAGACGTCGTTGGTTTCCTACATGGTACCCACGTATATACCAAGAGAAGAGTCAAGCATTTGAACTTGGTAGTATAGAACGTGCTAGTAAGAATACACCTATACAGGGTGCATCAGCTGACATGACTAAGAAAGCTTTGATTCTTATCAGAGACTTTATCAAGTTGCATAATGCACCTGTAAAGATAGTTATGACAGTGCATGACCAGGTGGATACTATATGTAAAGAAGACTATGCACAGGAGTGGGTAGTTGAAATGACAAGACTGATGGAGCAAGCAGCTCTTGAGGTAGTAACTAACGGTCTGTTGAAAGCAGACACAAATATTAGTAAATCATGGGAAAAGTAAAATTATATAAACTAGATGCAAACGTTGCTCGTATACTTGCAACTGTATCTAGATTAACTGAAGTCCCTATCAGTAAAATTAGAGGTAGACTACGAACCGGTGAAGTGGTTGCAGCTAGACGTATATGTATGATTCTTATTAATGATAAGTTGAAGTACAGTTCTACTGTAAATGCTGCTGTGTTTCGTAGAGATCATGCTACTGTGCTACATGCATTCAAAGTACACTCTGATCTTATGGATGTAGATAAAGCATATGAAGAGTTCTTCAATATATGCGCTACAGCTGTAGGTATCAAGGGTATGGGTGATTGCAATGATAAGGACGACATGATTGCAAAGTTTGCCGCTCGTGTAGAATATCTTGAACACGAGAATGAAGAATTAAAAGAACAGATTAACAAAATAACAGAATTAGTATCATGATACATGAATTAGAATTAGAAAATGGATATACAGTCCAAGTTGAGTACGAATATGATGAACCTGAATTAGATTACAATGGTACAGGTTACCAAGGTGGCGTTACAATCAATGCTGTATGGGTAAACTTAAACGATGCCAACGGTAAGTTAATAAAGGTAGACATCTTACATTTTATGACAGGCTTTGATGAGTTTGATAAGAATGAACTTGAAGGTATACTAGAAGAAAACTATAAAGACTATGAGCCAGATCCAGATAGATATAGAGATGAATAAATTAATCAAAGTAAAAGATGAAGAGCAGAGGAAAGCTATCAATGCTTGGGCTAATAACAAGTTTACTGGTAGTATTATTGCTGGTACTGGGTTCGGTAAATCTAGGTGTGGCGTTATTGCTATTGGCAAGTCTTTGGATACCAATACTGATGCTAGAGGAGTAGTATTAGTTCCTACTAATCAGTTGCAAGAACAGTTCAAAGAAGAGTTTATCAAGTGGGGCTACGAGCATATACTAGATCGTGTTGATATTCTATGCTATGCATCTGCATACAAGCTAGAGAATGAGCACTATCATGTAGTTGTTTGTGATGAAATACATTTAGGTCTGTCACCTGAGTATCGCAAGTTCTTTGAGAAAAATACTTGGGACAGGATACTATGTATGACTGCTACACTACCAGAAGAGTTTGAATATAAAGAGATACTCTTTGGTCTTGCTCCTACTGTATACAAAATATCACTTGATAAATGTGTAGAACTAGGACTGGTATCACCGTATCAGATTATATGCATGCCTGTTAAACTAACAGACATTGAAGAACAAGAATACAAGAAAGCAAACAACACATTTGTGTACGCTAAGTATTGTCTTGGACAGTTTGATGCGTTTGACCGGGCTAAACATATCATGGGATCAGGTAAACATACAGCTAGCAATGCGGATAAAGCTGCGGCTGCACAGTTTTACAGATCTATCAGGGCTCGTAAGGCTGTGGTAGATCATGCTGATAACAAGGTGGCAGAGCTACAAAAGATTGTTATCAAGAATATAGGAGAAAAAATACTTGTGTTTGGTGGCAGTAACGAGTTTACAAACAAACTTGCAGGTGCTACTGAAACATTCTCTTCTATATACCACAGCGGTAGGACAAAGAAGCAAAAGGAACAAGCGTTAGCAGATTTTAGATCAGGTGATAAGCCTGTGCTATGTTCTACTAAAGCTTTGAACCAAGGCTTTGATGTTGCTGATGCAACTATGGCTGTGATATGTGGTTTAACTAGTAAAGCTTTGACTATGATACAACGTGTGGGTAGAATCATACGTTATCAAGAAGATAAGATAGGCAAGATATATGTCTTGTATGTAGAAGGCAGTCAAGAAGAAAAGTGGTTGAAAAGCAGTGTTAGAAAACTAGATAATGTTACCTGGTTACTTGATAATTAGGTACATTTTTCGTAAATTTATAGGCTTATGCAAGTACAAATTGACGTAAATTTATTGGTTGAAAATGGCATCAGTGCTGATGATTTTTTAGCACTGTATGCTATATACAGAAAGGGTTTCAAGACTCTAGATAAATTAAAACTAAATCCTAACTGGGATGACTTACAATCCAAAGGATATGTAAAGCTTGGTGACAGTGTAGAGAAGCACATTATACGCCAAGAGTTTATAGATTTATTTTCTAGTGACTTTGATCAGATGTTTGCAGAACTAATTAGTACGTATCCAATGAAGGTATCAACTAACAGAGGGTACAGAATATTACATGCAGCAGATCCTAACTGTAAATCAAATCAGAAAGCTAAAGCTAAGTATAGTAGAATCGTAGGCACTAAAAAGTTTGTACACGAAAAAATAATGAAGTTATTGAAAGTACAACTACGGGTAGAGCGCGGTAAACTAGAATACATGCAGCAGCTAGAGGTATGGTTGAACAATCATACTTGGGAAAAATACATAAACATGGACGAAAATGCAGGACAATCAGAAAACCGTATCACAAGACGGCTCTGATGTATTCAAAACTAGAGGGTTTCAAAAGATAGATAGGGCTGTCAATCAGTCTATAGCAGTTGTAAAGCAAGCCAAACTTGGTAAGCGCAATGTGCTAGCTACGTCTTGGAAAAGACTAAACAAGAATCTTCTAGGCGGATTACAGAAGGGCAAGATGTATGTGATAGCTGGCCGTCCCGGTGTGGGCAAGTCAGCATTTAGCAATCAACTTATCTTTGATGTACTAGATACAAACAAAGCTAAGAAACTAATAGTATTATACTGGACCTTTGAGATGCCCGGTTACCAACAGGTAATGCGTAGCGCATCTAAAGATGTAAAGAAACAGATGTCAGATCTATTGTCAGTGGAGTCACCGCTGTCAGATATAGACTTCAAGACCTATGCATCTAAGGTACAAAAGTATGGTAACTATCCGATATACTTCAACAACATACCTCGTAGTATGGAGTATATAATGAATACAAACGAGGAACTATTTAATCAGCATCCAGAGCACACGGTAATTAATCTGTTTGATCATTCACGTTTGATACGTGGCAATGAAGATACAGAGTTACGTAGGCTCAATACAATATCCAAGGGTTGTATGTGGATGCAATCAAAGCTTGGAGTTATTAATATNTTATTATCACAGCTCAATCGTAACATAGAACAAGAACATCGTGCTAAGAATCAATACCAGCCACTGCTAACAGATTTGTTTGGGGGTGACTCTATTGGTCAGGATGCGCATGTTGTTATGATACTGAACAGGCCGTATGATTTGTATGGCATTACAGAAACTTATTGTGGTGAAAATCCACAAGGGTTGTTGGCATGTCACATGGAAAAGAATCGTGATGGCTTGCTTGGTATGATTGGATATGAAGCAGACATGAGTACGTTTAACATTAAAGAAAGAAACTAATATGATTACATTACCAAAACAGAAAGTAAAGGCGACGCGCAAGTCACCAAAGAACATGGTAATCTATGGTCCACCTAAGATAGGTAAGACTACAGCGTTATCACAACTAGATGATTGTTTGATTATCGATTTGGAAGATGGTTCAGATATGGTTGACGCACTGAAAGTGCAGGTCAATGATCTATCAGAACTAACTGAAGTTGGAAAAGCAATTATGAAAGATGGCAGACCATACAAGTATATTGCTATCGATACTATCACTAAGCTCGAAGAGTGGTGTGAAGAAGATGCAAAGAGAATCTACATGGCTACACCTATGGGTAAGAACTTTGAACAAAAGAATCCAGGTGCATCTGTACTATCTTTGCCTAACGGTGCAGGCTATCTGTACCTACGTATTGCATACAAGAAATGGATTGATAGGCTAAACAAGCTGGCGGATCACGTTATACTAGTTGGTCACCTAAAAGATAAGATGCTTGAGAAGAAAGGCAAAGAAGTCGCTGCCAAGGATCTTGACTTGACCGGTAAGATTAAGTCTATCACATGCGCAAACGCAGATGCTATTGGTTATATATACAGAGAAGATGACGAGACTATGGTTTCATTTAACTCTTTGGATGATGTGACTGCAGGCTCACGTTGCGATCACTTAAAGGGCCAGACCATGCCTTTAGAATGGTCAAATATATTTATTGATTAACCGCGTAAAATTTTAAATCATGATTGAAGCACGCACAAACAATCCTGGCGAGGCCACGCAGAAAAACGAAACCCCAAACACTATTACAGTATCTATGATCTTGGAAGATCTTGACAACGGCATTGACCGTACAGGTATTCAAGAAAAGTATGGTCTAGAAAAGTGGGAAGTAACACAGATGTTCCAGCACCCAGCATTGAAGGGTAAGAAAGCTAGAAAGATTCGTAAGTTATCTTTTAACTTTGTAGATGATACAGCTGCTGATCCTAATCAGACTAGCATTGATGTAGAAACAGGACCAGATGTAGACGTACACACAGAAGCATCTATGATTGTAGAAGCTACACCTGAGCTACAAGAAGAAGATCCTTTCATAGGTGAGTATGGTGAAGAAGATGAATTTTAATTATTAAACTAGTTTATTTATGGCAATTAAAAGCAATGACAGTAATGTCGAAGTAGCAGGCGGTGGAGTAAAACTTTACTCTGGGCTTGGTAATTTTAAAGTGATTGCAGTGAACCCTACAATGGCAGAGCTGCATGATTTAGGTATCATGGTAAAACAAGATCCTAACTATTTCGTTGATCTCAACGGAACAGAGTATTTCAAACTAACCTTTTGGATTAAGAATGATGACCTTACTACAAGGTTTGACATCTTGATGAATGGTACTGAGCGTGTATCACAGACGGGTAAGAATCAGTGGCTGAATGCTATTGGTCAGTCTACCTGGTCTGATGGTGAGCCTGAGTATGATTGGTTCAAGAAGGAAGGTTTACGTAAAGCATTGACAGGCGAAGAGACCTTGATTAACTTTGTTAAGCAGTGGGCTAATGTTGCTAATGGCGACGAAGCTTACTTTGAAAGCATAGCTAAGATTGTAAAAGGTGACATAACAGAAGTGAAAGCTTTGGTTAAGTTACTTGAAAGCAATGAGGTTAGATTGCTAGTCGGTGTTAAAGACGGTAAGTATCAAACTGTGTACACAAAAGTCTTTGGACGTGTTAGACCACAGCGTGATGACTTATTTGTTAAGAACTTGAACGATGACTATGGCGCATTCAATGCAGAGTTTGATACCACACTTGCGTGGGGTACATTCACTCCTGAGTTAGCTGTAGTTACACCAGACGGAGATGATGCAGAAGTATCTGAAGATGAAGACTGGGTGTAATATAGTAGTCATTTGGCCATAAGATATGGGGAGTGTAAAAGCTCCCCATTTTTTATGTAAATTTACGCGCTTATGATTGAAAGTAGAAACAGTGAAATACATCTCTCTAAAGAGATGATACTTGATAGGATAAGTGAGGTGGATATATTTGCATACTACTGTAGTTCTTTTAAACAACTTGGTAAACCTTTTTGCAGTGAGTTACGTGAAGACTCTAAGCCTGGTGTTAACATTGTGCTATGGAAAGGTAAGCTTTTGTATAAAGACTGGGCCTATCCTGAACACACGTTTGATTGCTTTGGCTATGTCATGGCAACTTACAATGTTTCTTTTTACTCAGCTCTTCGTATTATTGATAATGATTTTGGTTTGAACTTAGGATCTAGGAAATCAGAGATAGATTTTACACGTGGCTATCTTGGATACCGCTCTAAGATTAGAGTAGAAAACAAGAAAGTTACTATAATTAAGAAGAAATCTAGGCCTTGGATGGTTAAAGATGCAAAGTTTTGGTCGCAATACTTGATTAGTAAGAAAACTTTAATTAAGTTTGCTGTTACGCCTATTTCTCACTACTGGATTAATGACAGTAGATTTACATGCAAGCTTAGCTATGCATATAAGATAGGTAACAAATATAAAATTTATTCACCTTACGAAGAAGTAAAGTGGATGAGCAATACTAACTCTAAACAAATTCAAGGATATGATCAATTACCTAAGCAAGGGGATCTCTGTATTATCACATCATCTCTCAAAGATGTTATGTGCCTTTTCGAGATGGGTATCCCCGCTGTCGCCATGCAATCTGAAATGCGATTGCCATTGCGCAACCAAATAGAAGAACTGAAACAAAGGTTTAAACAAGTTGCAATATTTTATGATAACGATTTTACTAATCCAAACAATCCTGGTCAAGCCATGGCTGCTAAGATCTGTAAAGAATATTATCCGATGAGTAACATAATTATACCAGATGAGTATAAACTAAAAGACCCATCAGATTACATTGCACACTTTAAACGAACAGAAGGATTACAAACATTGATAGACATACAATTGTGAAGCGACGCACACGAAAACCAAAAAACAAAAAAGTAAGAAACGCTACCGCTAAGGTTTACAAAGGTATTAAGTTCAGGTCTAAGCTTGAACTTTTTACGTATAAGAAACTAGAAGATGCAGAGATTAAATCTTTGTATGAAAAGAAGAAGTATGTCTTACAAGAAGGTTTTCATTACAGTGCTGAATGTCACGAACCTCACAAAACAAAAGGCTATGTCAACAATGAATACAAGGTCAGAGATATTACGTATACTCCTGACTTTGTAGATCCTAATGGTAAATGGATTATAGAAGTAAAAGGTTTTGCAAATGATGTCTTTCCTTTGAAATGGAAGATGTTCAAGAAACACCTCATGCAGCTGGAGAATCCTCCAGTATTATACCTGCCTAAGAACCAAGGTCAGGTGCTACAAACAATAGAATTAATTAAACAACTTTAATTTATGGAATACACAGAAGATTTGATCATCCGTTTGGATGGTCTTGGGATTGATATGTCTACTGGTCCCGTAGACACACTTCGTCAGCTAGATAAGTTGTACGAAAGTACAAGGTACAATACATTTGGATACCTTGAAGACTTGGAAAAGTTTGATAGAATCTTTGAACCAGTATATGGTTTGGAATTCTTTATACTAGTTAGAGATGTACGAAAGCAATTTAAAAGAGAGCTTGAGTTCTACGATCTAGCAGTAGAGTTAAGAGAAATACACGAACAAACTAAAATTAATAAACATGAGTATAAAAACGATTGATAAGCAGATCAAAGGATCTGAAGGCCTTGCTAAGAAGATTAACAAGGGCGCAGAGAAGATGGTCTTTGACATCTTGCAGTCTACACAGTACTCTACACCTATCCCGTCTACCATACGTGAGTTGGCTACCAATGGTGCCGACGCACAGCGTGAGAAAGAGATAGCTATAGAGATACTAAGTGGTAAAGCAAAAGCTGAAGACTACTATATTGAACGCTACGGCGAGCAGTATGATGATAGTAATTTTGATATAAGTTACTATGACTTGGATCACTTAGACACAGAGAACAATGATGTACTAATTACATACACAGAGAATGAAGGAACAGGATACTGCGATGTAGTTACTATACATGATTACGGTGTTGGTATTGGTGCACGTCGTTTGGAAGGTGTGCTTGAGCTTGGTTATTCAACTAAGCGTAACACAGCTGAGAACTTTGGTGCATTTGGTCTTGGTGCTAAGGTTGCATTGTCAACCGGTGTAGACTTCTATACTATAGAAACTGTGCACAATGGTAAGAGATTCAAGATGAACTGTTACAACTACAAGACAGACTTTATTATACCAGCATTTAACCCAGAGGCTGGTCAGCCTAATCCACATGTTGTACTTAGCGATGGAACGAAAGTACACTATGTACCTACAGATGCAAAGAATCAGACTATAGTATCGTTTGGTGTGAAGAAACACAACAGACGTGACTATCGTGATGCGGTTGCAGAGCAACTGATGTATATGCCTAGTATTAAATTCAAGCGTATTGCAGAAGATGGCTATGAAAGACAAGAGCATATTCATCCAGAGATTATGCACAACTCTGATAACTTAATTATCTCTAATACATATCTGTTTAGTAAACCACACATTGTATTGACTAAAGATGTAGGTGCACCAACCGGTGTTAACTATGGCTTCGTTGACTTCCGTGAGTTGGAGATGCAGCAGATGTGGGGACCTATTGCTTTCAAATGTCCTGCAAGACAGGTAATCAATGACCCAGAAACTGGTGAAGAGATTGTATTGCAAGATGGTGTAGATGTTACACCGTCACGTGAGAAGGTGATATGGAATGAGAACACTAAAGCATACATCAAGTCTGTTATTATGGCAGCTGCTGATGAAGCTAGTGAAATTGTGCAAGAAGAGCTGCAGCAAACAGACTTTGTGTCTTGGTTGATAGCTTGTAAGCAAGTCTTGAGTAAAGCTGACAGCGGTAGTGTACTTGGTAGACTATCTAATATTATTGATCAGGAGCAACTCAAGCCTAAGTTTGGCCCAGATCCTAGACTCAAGAATGAATCTGTAAAAGCTTTGTTCAGAGGTATGAAGGTCGAGGTTGTAACTAAGAGTAGAGACTACAGTAGTGGTGATGATACTATTGAAAGAGTTGCTATTGAGAACTATAGCCAGTTGAGAGAGAATAATATCTTTATCATGGGTGAAGAGAATCATAGCAAATACAAAGATATGTATCTTATACACGAGTGTGATGGTCCTGTTATTTGTATCAAGCCTATAGAGGATTGGGAACCTAGCACTGTTGTTAGTCCAGAGTCTATCAAGGCAAACAAGAAAGCACTTGCTAAACGTTTTAGAGTTCTTCAGCTGATCACTGAATCTACTCACAGTCGTAACTACGATGACATGGAGGTAGATGAAGAGTGGCTAGAAGAATACAAAGACGAGATTGCTAAGGCTAAGGAGGTTGCGCAGTTCGAGAACATTACGCCAGCTGAACGTCGTAAGATAGAAGAGCGTATGGTTGCATACACTTTTAGATACAACGATAAGCATTGGCATAGTTCGGGCAGTGACAATCACTACATCAGAGATAAGATTGAACCAAAGGTAAAAGATCTTATGAAGACTCAGCGTACTACCTACTATGGTACTGCAGCTGATGATGACAAACTGATGGTAGCTTGTGGTATGGTACATCCTTTTGCTCCTAGAGTGCATGACGTGTATAAAGATATACTGAGATACCGAACTGGAGATGATGATAGAGTGTTCTTCTTTGATACACCAGCTGTTAGGTTTGATAATACCCGACATGTAATACCAACAACTACGACTAAAGATGATGGTACGGTATATCACAATACTAACTTTGATTGGGATACGCCGCAGATTATCAGAGTCTCACAGAGCAATGTCAAACACATTAGCATGAATCCTAATGTTAAGCACATTGATGAATTCTTTTTACAACTAACACCTAATGGAGGATATACTATGGATGAATACGCAATAAAGTGGTACACTGCGGATAAGATGAAAAGTATCACAGATAAGACATATTTATATTGTCTTAAGGACATTAACCCAGACTTGTTTGAAAAGTATGAGGCTGTATATAATGCAGCTGATGTAGATTTAAGAGTAAGTCAATGGATGAAAGATACTGATATATTTCCTATGGTCGAGAAGATTGTGGAAATGCATAACTTCTGCAAAGATAATGATGACGCTGCTGCTATACAGCAGAAGAGTCGTGAACTCTTTGTGCTAGACATACCAGAAGCTGTTGGTCAAGACCAAGAGTTGATGGACAAGTTTGATGAACTTGAAGAGTGGTCTGAAGGTGTGCATACATTATTGAATTCTATTGAGTATATATCATATAGTCCTAATAGTGATGAGAGTTTGGATCAAGATCTTATCAAAGAAATCAAGGTTTATCTGGACGTTAAGGGCAGGCTAGACTGGTGATAATCAGCAAGTTACAGGGGTGAAATATCCCCTGTATTACTTGTATAAACAAAATTTTTATATTAACTTTGTAACTAAATTATTAATCATGATTACAATAAACGTTATTGAGAACCAAATATCTGGTTCGTACGGTGACACGCCGTTTAGTGTCAACTACTCCGAAGACACTTATAAAAAGATGAAGGAGTTATCTGACAGACAACAGTCTGTTACAACTATGGACGAGTATAATGAACTCATGGAAGAGTTTGCTAAGCTTACAGTCCAAGACTACAAAACTACTGTAGAAACTGAGTGCGAATGGATTCATGTTAATGAAGGCACCGGTGAGTTCTTCTTGAAACACGAGGGTGTAGTGTCTAGTATACCTATGCCACAAGCTTTGGTTGACCGTATCTTTGAATCACTTGACAAAGGTGTAGACTTTATGCCGCTTGTTAAGATGTGGGTTAGATTCTTACGTAATCCTATTCTTCGTGAGAAGATGAACAAGTGTGACTGTGAGAAAGGTGAGAAGTTTACTGAGAAGTTCTTTAACTTTGTAAACTTACAGTATGTACATCCTAAACTCAAAGCGGAGTTGATGGATGAGCACGGTCTAAGCGAAGAAGTTGCTGAGTGTAGAGCTACTATGTATCAGATGAAGATTACTCAAGAAGGTTTGCTTAATGGCTACAAAGTATCTACTGAAATCATGCATGCATATGACACAGAGACTGGTGAGCAGATAGATCGCTACAAGCGTACATTCAATCCTGATACAGGTGAGATTGAAGAAGGCGGACTGCCTGAGTTTGTAGAAGATAGATTGTTTGAGCCAGCTATTATGGGTAGCAACGGTGATGCATTTTACTGTGAAGGCCCTAATGGTTATGCTAACCCAGGACACTTTATCAAAGTTGGTTGNACACACAGATTACCAGANTGGTCTTATGTGAATACAAATGANAATCAATCTTGTGTTAAAGGTTTACACTTCGGTGGTCTCAAGTACATTGCATACTACAGCGGCGAGATTCACAACATCTTTGTTGATCCTATGCATGTTGGTGCAGTACCTGACGATGAGACTGGTGCAATCAGATGCTTACAGTATTTTGTACACTCTTCACTTGCAGGTGTGAATGGTAGTATCTACCACAGCTCTACTTATGCAGCTAAGACTGATGCTGAATGGGAAGAGATGCGCAAAGAAGCAGTCGCTGACTACAGCGAAATAAAAGAAGAAGTAGATAAAGATATTGCAGAGATGAACTCTCTGTAATGTTTGTGTATTCATGATTCTAGATTGGGGCTTCGGCCCCTTTCTAGTCTCTTAACCTAATAAAACCATATGCGATGAATAGAGTAGCACTAATTGATGCAGATAGTCTTCTGTATTATGAAATGGGTAAAGATACCCTTGAAGAAGCAATCGAAGGATTGAACAATAGAATACAACAAATACTGATAGAAACAGAATCTGATAGTTACATTGGTTATCTAACACGCGGCAAGTGTTTTAGATATGACATGGCAAAAAGTAAACCTTATAAGTACAATAGAAAACACGGAAGCAAACCACCTATATACTACGCATTAGACGCATACATACAACAAGAACCCTGGAACTTTAGATCCTTTGCAGGCTTAGAAGCTGATGACCTTGTGGGCATAGCTCGACACATGTTAGATGATAACTGTGTAATCTGCAGTCCTGATAAAGATGTGCTACAACAACTTCCAGGTAAACATTATAATTATCAAAAAGCAGAATTTCATGAAACAACAGATGATCAAGCTCGTGACTTCTTATGGAAGCAAGTTCTTATGGGCGATAGCACTGATGGCATACCTGGTATTCCTGGATTGGGTATCAAAACAGCTGATGCAATTATTGATAATATGCCAGACGTATTGTCACATCATTCAGTAGTACTATCTCAGTATCTAGCAAAGTTTAGATTAGATGAAGGTATATCTAGATTCTATGAAACATTTAAACTTGTACGCATGCATACTAATATAGATGTAGCGGAGAGAGATGTTGGCGAGATACCAGAGCATTTNTTTATGCCAACTCCTAGCCCTGAATTAGTAACTGTTGTAAATGAAGATGACTCATGGGAATAAAATCTAAAGAATGTTTTTATGTAATTAAAGATCCAAGATCTTTTGTTGTAACAGGTGATGTTGCATCTATAATACCTACAAGACTTGCAGATGAAATAGTGGCGTTGTCCTTTGACAATAGATCTATAACATTGCATGAGACTATAAATGTAGATAAGAAACCTTTTAAAGTCAACAACATAAACTTAGAAATAATAGACTTGAAACCTAGTTATGAATTATCTGTAGCTAGGTTAAACAAGTCTTCTTTGTTTTTACTACCCATGCTTGGTGGGACCAGAAGACTGTTTATGTATGACAAGTTGTTTGTTAATGCATTTATAAACGTAGATCAATACGAAAGATGTATTGGTTTGTTGTACAGATTTTCTGGTGATACTGTGTTCTTGAAGTTTGAACAAGCTTTGAAGAAGTTTAGAAACTTTAAAGATACATTTGATCCATCTCCATACTTTGTAATGTTTGTATTTGATGTGCCTGCAGATTACTTACAAGATTACGAAATGTTTATTGAAGGCAAGTACTCTAAACTTAGTCCTAACTATAAGAGTAGGATACTAGAGTTTCATGGCTTTACTATACACGGTCAGATGGCGCAGATTCTTTTTCAAGATGAGAAGCGTCGTTTGAGATTACAAGAGGAACTTGATGCAGAGATTGAACCTGGATCAGAGTTGCTTAGTATTATTAATATAGAAGAAGAAACGTTTAACCCAAAAATTTATATATGAGTGGAATACAAAAACAAGTAGGGGATTGGTATCCTCTACTTGAACCGATTGTTACCTCTGATTATTTTAAACAAGTTGCAACACAGATTAAGAAACACAAAGCTCAAGGTAAGATAGTATATCCAGATACTAAACTTACCTTTCGTGCTTTTAAGATGTGTCAGTTTGCAGATGTCAGAGTTGTTATACTTGGACAAGATCCCTACCACGATGGTAGTGCAACAGGCTTAGCCTTTGCTAACAGCGATCAGATTCCAAGGATGAGTCCTAGTCTACACTGGATAACCAAAGCTATAGAACATGACTACGATACGTTATGTATTAACTTTGATGTTACTTTGAAAGAGTGGGCTAACCAAGGAGTGTTACTACTTAACACAGCCTTGACCGTTGAGAAGGGTAAAGCCGGATCACACGTGGGTCTTTGGGACAAGTTTACCAAAGATTTTATACGACATCTTTCACAACAGAAAGATAATATTATATTTGTACTATGGGGCAAAAAGGCTCAAGACTATGCTAAATACATTGAAGGAAACAATAAGATTGTTACTGCGCCACATCCTGCTGCCGATGCTTATACTGCTGGGCGTGCTGGGTTTCACACTAGTGGCACATTTAGGAACATTAATTCTTTTCTGTCTGATCCTATTAAATGGAACTCGAATTGTGGTGAGCCGTTGCCTGTTGAACTTAACGAAGCACCTTTTTAAATTATGAGACAATTAGCAAGAATTATTACAGATTGTGGTCACCGAGGTAAGGTGGGCCACATTTATGAAATTATTGAAAAGAATCCAAGAGATGGGTTTAGATTAATAATGCCAGGCGAAACTCAGTTTACATTTTGGTATCCTGCAGAGTGTGTTGAAGAAGTAGAGCCAGGAGCCTGCACAACACCTGATTGGAAAGTCCCTGAGAATGCAGATTTTGGATGGCACTTGGACAAAGTTACTGAATCCATTACAGATTTATTGAAGGAAAAGAACGCTGCGTATGGAAACACGGCGCTTAATCCTCTTGGTGTGTTTAGTAAACTTGGAGCAAGTGAAGCTATCAAAGCTAGGATAGATGATAAACTAGCCCGCATAGCTAACAAAGGATTGAACGATGATACAGAAGACACGGCTAGGGATCTAGTTGGTTATCTGTTATTGTTGCTTATGTCCTTAGAAAGGGAAGGGAAGTAATTATTTATACGAACCGCCTAAGAAGTACTTAGCTGCATCTTCAGGGGACTTACTTTTGTTAAGCCCTCTGAGGATCGGCATAAGATCTTCAACATTCTTTTGAATCTTTCTATCACCTTTTTGATAACGCCCTGTATTTCTTTGATAGAATATGTCTTTCTCTTCTATAGGGAATCCCAGGTTGTATAGCCCTTCGTTCTTTATTTGATCAAACAATTTGAATGTTTGTTCTACTTGTCTTGCTGTAGCTGTTGGTGACTTAGCAATACGGAATGCTTCTTTGTATCCGTATAGTGGAATCCACTGTTGCATTTCTGCTTGGTATCTTAGCGTTTGATACAGTAAGAAGTTAGTTGCAAAGTTTTCTTCATCATCGTCTAGATTTTGTAGAGCTGCTATTATTGCAAATGCTGCTGCTAGTGATCCTAGTTCTGTAGCTGTACGTTTTACATTTTGTTTCTCCATCTCAGTTAGCTGTTCAAATACAGTACCTGGCCATGCTTTTTCTGCAATACTCTTACGTAAGAAGTTCCAAAACGAAATGTACATACCTTGTGTCACAGTTCCTAACTCTTCATCAGCATGCACTGTAGGTCCTGTGAATCCTCCGTGGCCATACCTTCTTCTTAATCCAGGTAGTAACCAACTACGGAATAGCATTGCTAGTTTACCGTACCACACACGTTGTGCAGTTGGTCTATCAAAACTTCCTTTAGTCTGGTTAGTTCTTCTAGCCAATCCTTGCATTAGATTTATAAAGTCGTTCTTGTTAAAGTTTGCAACTCTTGGATCTACTGACAATCTTCCTGTCTTTTCATCTACAATTAATAAATCATACAAGTTTGCGGGACTCCCGTCCTCATTATTTATTACATTACCATTTTCATCTTGTAGTTTTCCCTCTAAATTTTTCATCAGCGCTAGCATTCTAGTAGATGATACTTCATGCTCAGCTGCTTGCTGTACTACTAATAAGTTACCAGACTGTAAAGCTTTACGTAACTTAGATCCTACCAACCTATTTCCCTCTTGATCTGTAAACTCTGTAAGTGCATCAAACATTTCTAATGCCTTACCTAGTTTTGTATCCGGTATAAACTTACCTGTGTCAGATAAACCTGCTCCTTCAGCCCAGTACTTAGACTTGGCCCATGCTAGATCTCCTCTTGAGAAGAACTGTCCTGCATTTGCTTCACTAACTAATGCCATATTATCTATGATACTTTGGTTAGCTCCTTGTAAGAAGTTAAACGATAAAGTATTTATAGCAGTAAATGCGTTTATACTATTTGCTATTTTATTTGCAGAGAATTGTTTACCAAATAGATTAAAGTTTTCTTTCAACTCTCTTTGTCCAAACATTATTGTATCAATAAATGCATCGACATGCTTGTATGTATAAGACTCACCCGGTTTCTTTGCTGGCAGTTTAACACCTAGTTTGTTTGCTACACTACTTAGATATGCTACACCTGCAGGATTAACCTTTAGTGTATCTCTATTTTTTATTATATCTCTAAACAACATAACCTGACCTACTACTTCAGATTTAGCAGCATAGTTATGTGCCATATCTCTAAATGCATATATACTACTAGCTACATCTCTAGATACATCTGTTGCAGGTATATTATTTACATAGTATACAGGTACAGACTTTTCTAGTTCCCCGGTTCTTTCGTTGTATCTACCAAACTGAGTATCTGTGTCTTGCACACTGAATGATTCTTTTAGTATATCTTTGGTAGAAGAGATAACACCTTGTTCTCTCATCCTATCAAACTCATTCTTTCTAACAGATGGCATTATATATGAAAATTCTTCCCAAGAGTTTTTAGTCATTCTCTTACTACCTACCATCTTCTGTCCTTTCACAAACTCTTTAACTATAAAGTCATAGTATCTTTTCTTTTTAGCATCGTTCTGTATAGCTGTATATTTTGGATTAGTATACTTAGATGCTTTTGGTTTAATGAATGATCCCCTTGGTTGTCCTGTTACTGGATTTATATTAAAACTTCTTTTTTGTTTTAGTTTTGCTATTTGTGTATTCGCATCTGCTACAAGATCTGCTCTACCAAGTTTGTCTGCTTCTACTTTATCTTTTTCTGCTTTTGCTATTTGTCTATTTATTTTAGCTAACTCTTCTTTGTATGTAGGTATGGCTTCTGTATTTTCTTTATGCCAAGCTGCTACCTCATTATAATATTTTGTTTTATTTGCCGTTTTGTTCCAGTCTGTCATTGCTTGATCAAATGAGGCTTCGTCTTTATAATCTGCTCTTTTAGGTTTATTATATTTTTCACCTAGCTTTTTATACATAGCAGTTTCATCCTCTCTAAACTTATCTACAAGTATTGGATTAACTAGTGATAAAACTTCTATTGGATCTATTGGATTATTTTTATTATCATATTGTGGCACTAATACAGTTTCTAGTATAGAATCATTTAGTCCTGCTACATCTGATTCGCTTAATCCTTCACTGAATAGGTCATACTCTCTAGCTAAATCATATTTAAAGTCAAGAGTCATCTCGTTCTTTTTGAACGTTGCTTCTTTTACAGACTTAGCAAACAGTTGTATTGCGGGCTCTGATGAGTATATGATTGGGTCAAACAGGTATGAGAATCCACTCTTATCTCTGTGCGCTTGTGTTAAATCTTTTATTAACTTATCTCTTCCAGGTATTTGTCTATTTTTAAATTCCTCTAGAGTTAAAGCTTTTGCTTGGTCATTAAACTGTTGATCAGTTATAACGCCGTTGTCTCGTTGTTGTACTAAATCTTGATACTCATTTGTTTGTCTTATCTGACTAGAGAAACGACGCCAGTCTCCTGTTTGTTCTATATTATCTATGATCTCTTGTATCTGCGGGTCAATTGCTTCATTGTGGAATCCAACAAGAACTTCTGCCATCACAGGTATAATCTCCTGTTCAAACTGTTGGTCTAATCTTTTAGATTTATCTATAGTTTCTTTTATATCAGAAAGCATAATTCCAAATCTATCTTTAGATGTTACATTTCCTAAAGCCAGCTGGTCTAATGCTATTTGTTCTAACTTTTGTATGGTATCTAAACTATCTAAAGTTTGTTTAATCTCATACATTCTATTCATGTTAGGGGCTGTAGCTCTTTCCTCTACAGACAATGACATCAAAGAGTTAAACTCTGCTATTGCATTGTTTACGTTATCTTTATTAGCTGCTACAAACATAAAGAAGTCTTCTACTTTATTAATGTTTGCTACTGCAATTTTTAATCTTCGTAATCTATTTTCTCTACGCTCTATTTGATCTTCAGGTAAGTTTTGTACGTCTCGCAATTCTGATTCTACAATAACTTTAGCATTGACTGCTAACTCCATCAACTCTTTTTGTGCATTTTCTTTTGTAGTATACGTATTTGCACGGAGCTCTGTCTCTTCCGCTGGCGCTTCTTCTTTTGTTACACCTTCTGATTTAGCTTGAGTCTTTCTAGTAAACTCATCTTTCTCAAAGTTATTTTTAAAATTAAACTCAGAGTCTTTTGCTTTTACTTCTGATGCACTGTTTAGTATGTTAGGACTAATAGTTACTTTGTATATGTTTGTAGGCTGCCCAGTTTCAGGCCCATACTTTTGTGTTGTCTCGAATGAAAAGTTTAGAAGGCCGGGGTATCTTTGGTTAACAAGTCTTAGTTCTTTCAGCTGTTCTTGTGTTGCAAACATNTCAGGCTTACCTTGGAACTGCGTTAAGACTCTACTATCTTTTAGTATGTCAACTACCTTTTGAGCATTTCTTGATCCTGTTGCAGAGTTATCAATGTAGTCTGCAACTTTAGACATCATTATATGCTCTTTACCATTTACTATTATTATACACTTGTTCGCCATTATATTCTACATATTTTTTGTATTTCTACAACATCATCCTTAGCATCTGCTATTTTCTTTGTAAGCCTCTGCTCTATCACATTTGTAGATGGTAGGCCTGTTACTGTATTAGGCTCTCTTTTCATAGAACTATTTTCAGATGCGTTACCTACCTCATTTACTTTGCCTGGAACCCCTTTCTGCTGCAGCTTCATATACTGTCCTTCTCCTACTCTTACATATATTTCAGACTTACCTTCGGGACTAGCTGTAAAATATGCAACCCACCCTTTATTCCTACCTTTATATGCATTAGGCGCTGCGTTCTTAGCCAAAGTTATTACGCCGTTATTATCAGGCTTTATTAGTTTTGGACTAACTTTGGGTAGTAAAGATTTACCACCCGGCCTAGATGTTCCAAAGTTACGAATAAAATCGTGAACAAAGTCATTAAAGAACAATGCATCGTGAGAATTGTTTTGTATTCTAGAGAAGAATTGCACAGGACTCTCTAATGCGGGGTTCAACATACTAGTAGTAAATACCTCAGCTGGTATCATATCTATGTATGTTCCTCTACCAGGTTGGAATCCTTTTGTCATTAATTGATTAGCTATCAAATCTTTAGCAAATGCTGCAACTTCAGGATCAGAACTATCTAACATCTGTTTAAATCCTTGAGTCATTTTATTTTTCTCTAATGTTCCTGCATCAAAGCTAGTATCTAACTGCACTGTAAACACCGGTATGCCTTTTTCATTATTAGAATCTGCTTGCTGTAAGTTTTCAAAGAATATATTACCTTTTAGCTTACCGCTCTCTTGTAGTCTTCTAAGCCTTATAGCTATGTTATTTGCAGGATCTATATATAATCTTTCAAAGTTATTCTTAGACATCAGTGGTGCTAGCGGGCTATCCTGATGAGCCATCATCTTTAAGAACAACGCCTTGTCTATTAACTTGTTTGTAGCTGCGTCAAAAGATGTTGCGCCTATCTGTTGTTTTAATAATCTTTTAAATACATTGAATGCTAGATTATTATTTATAAAGCCTGCGTCTTGTGCTGCATTCATTATAGTATCAAATACACCACGGTATGCAACCTCCATAGGAGAAGTAGTATTTATATTATTAGTTAACCCAATCTGCATTTCAGTAATGAACTCTTCTGCACCTTTTACTATCTGTATGTCTTCATTACTTAAGTACTCAGCTTCTATATCAAGCCATCCTCGCAATCCTGACATCTCATTAACATTATCTAAATTATCAGGTGTAATTACTTTGAATGCTTTTACTACAGATCTACCAGCTCTATGGAATAGTGCAAAGTTGTTTAGCATTTTTTCTTGACTACTATCGTTTTTACTAGCTAACTCTTCTACAAACATAGGCATAACAGCATCACTGGCTTTTCCTTTATACTTTTTTCTAACTTCATTAATAGCCAAGAACAGTTGGCCTGGATTATACCCTTTGTTTTTTGCTACTTGTATAGCTTCTATTATAGCAGGTTGTGTTAGAAAATCTATTACAACTTCTACGGGTATACCAGCACTTAGCATCATTCCTGCTACAGGTACAGTAAACTCATTATCATTTATGTCTATTTGTATAGGTTTCTTAGCGGCGTCTACTGCAGCTGATAGATAGTTAGATATAATAGAACTATTAAACTTTTCAGAAAATATTCCTTTATCAAAATCATATTCATACTTTTCACCTACTTTATCAAATCGCTTTCCTTCTATTATTGGTGCAAAGTTTCCGCTTATCAAAAGTGTTCCTTGTTGCGCAATATTGTGTCCTGCAAGTATGTTAGCCCAAGAACCTCTAAGTCTTATACCCGCTTTGTTACGCATCTCCATGTCTATTTCTGCTAGTGGATCATTATAGTCTACCATAATTTCACTAGCACCACGATTTTCCATGGCTTTATTAGTTAGTCTGTTTCCATCTAGAGGATCTAAAACTTGACTTAAGTGTTCAGGAGCTGTGAGTGCTTGGAACATTATATCAAATATTCTTTGTTCTCTTTGAGATCTTTGATCCTGCCCATCTTCTTTTTGAATAACATACATCTTATCAATATCAAAGTCACTACCCATTTGTGTAGTAATTCCACCAGGTACTATAATTCCTTTTGCATGTGATTCAGGTAAGAATCGTACTACGTTCATTGGTAGCATAGAGTTTTTACCTTGGTTAGGCATACGGTATCCTATAACAGTTAGTCTTGGGTCATTGTTTGCTATTAAGTCTTCTATGTTTTCATTCTCTGCTATACCTAAATCACTACGACGCATCATTACTTCTGCGGGAGATGTACCATCATACATCTTTAACTCACTGCTTTCTATATGACCACCTACTTCTGCTATCTGTACAAGCTCTTTACCTTTTTGCTGTTGTTTAAATATACCGTTATTGAATAAGCTAAAGTATATCTGTTCAAACTTAGCTTGGAAGTTAGGAAATGCTAGCGGTATAGCAAATCTATAGTCAAACTGTCCGTCTGGTACAATGTTTAGTGCACCTAAATAAGAATCAGGTAATCCTTTTTCACGTATCTGTGATAGTAATCTTTCTTTTAGCTTTTGTAAGTGATCTAACTTTGCATCTCTTTTATCTTCTAGACTTTTAGCATTACGTAAGGCGGTAAGACCTAGCTCGTCTTCTATCTTTTTTGTATCTTCTTTTATATTTTCAGCTATCAGGTTTTGGAACTCTAAGTTTAGATTAGGATCTAACAACCAATCACTTATTATGTTTTTACGTATCTGTCTTGAGAATGTAATCTTATCTTTTTTAGATACTGGTATTATTTGTGGTAGTTTTAGTTTTGTAGAGTCTAGTACAAATGTCTTTAAGTTATCTAAGTTATCTGTATATGCATCTCTAACATCTTTACGAGCTCCTTTGTTTGCATTCTCTTCATGTATTACATGAATATCTTGATCTTGCATAACCCTACGTAACTTTTCTAGTACCGGGTACTCTGCAGATAGTTCTTTAGTAACAGTTACATAAGAGTTTTTATCCATATGCAGAACTGGTTTACCATCTCTAACTTTTAACTCTTCGTGATAAGGCTTTATTGGTTTGATAACTACAGGAACTCCTGCATTGTCCACATACTTACCTGCATTTGGATTAGTTGGGTCTATACTAGTTTCATTTAGATATGCCTGTTCATCTCTAGATCCCCACTCTCCGAGTCCTTGTTGTATACCGCGGTACATATCTATGGATATAAATGACTGCGCATCTGTTTTTACTACATCTCTGTATTGTTCAGATATTCTCTCAGCCTCATCTCTTGATACGCCGGCTTCCATCATATTAGTAAACATTTTATCAGCAACTGCGTTTGCTACAGCACCGTTCTGAAATCCTAGTTCTTTTATAGTAGCTGTTTTGTATGTAGGCATCATGCCGTATCCCGGATCACTTAATGTGCCTTGTAATGCTAACTTTCTACCAGGTGTGTTGACTAGTCCCATACGTTTGTAGAAGTCTGCACCATCCTTTGCAAAAGCCATACCCCCACGTAATAGTTTGTTTACTTCTATCCTACCAAAGAAATCATTGAAGACAAAGTCTTTTACAAAGTTTTTGTTATTTCTTATGGATACATGTAAATCAGCAGGGTTTATTTCTAGTCTCTCTATCTCACTCTTTACTCTTTCTTCATATCCTTCAAGTTTAGTTTCAACATCATCAACTAATCTTTCTAGTATTTCATCTACCTTCTGCATCTCAGCTGCTCCGGCATTTTGATCTAAGAAGACATCCGCTCTTTGTATTAGGTCTACATTACCATCTACTGTTTGTGAGTAGTCTAGTCCTGCAATTTGTGGCATAGTAAACACTGATCCGGTTTCACCATCAGTAAAAGGATTAGTTCCTTTTGCAAAGTGATAGCCTTCAATAAGCTGACTTATATCCCCATTTGCTTTTGCTATATCTCTTCTAGCCTGTAACATAGTTACTAAATCCTGTACTATGATACCTTTGATTGCTTCTCTTTTAGTTAGACTAATTCCTAACCTTTTGTAATACTCAAACCTTGGTATGGTAATAAAGTCCATACGTTTACGGTCTGCTTGTGTAGGTAGTGTAAGTTTAAAATATGTAGGTGTATTTTTACTTTTTGCTCCATTGTTTGCAAACGCATTTAATCTAACTATTAAAGAACCTTTTTCACTTTGTCCTTCGTAGTCTATACCAATTCCATAATCATTTACACCTTTAGAAGAATCTAATATCTGTGTACTTAGAACTTCTTTTACATCTTCATTAGTTAAGGCTGATAGTAGAGGTGATTGATGTTTAATGTCAAAGCCTGGAGAGAATAACGGAGTTTGAACAAAAGTATCAAACATAGGTTGGTAGTTATTCTTTATCTGCACTACTGTTTCATCTAGTATAGTAGGCTGATTAATTGGGTAGTATACTTTACCTGCACCACTTAAGAATGATTCAGCCGGGTTGGTTACAAAGAACGGAGTAACGGCTGCCCACTCTTTTATTACATCTAGTGTTCCTCCCTGTTTATCTGATCCGTATATATATCTATTTTCTTTTACTGCATTTACTAGTCTTTCTAGTCCTTTCTTAGGTTTAAATACTTCTTTTCTAAACAGGTCCATGCCAGTTGCGCCATCAACATCTCCTTTTACAAAGTATTCGTTTAATTTATCTGTAGACTCTTGAAGTGTATTTCCATATTGTATACCTAAGTTCCATAACAGTGTAGATAAATTTTCTACATCTGCAGGTTGTAACTCTTTTGTAGATCGTCTAAGGTCTTTTATCTTATCGTATGCAGATGCTATAGCTTTACTTTTACTTTCTACTACCTCAAATGTACCGTCTTCATTAGTTTTATATAAAGCTCTTGGATTAGGCATGTCTGACTCTATAGACTGTCTCTTCCAGAAGTTCAAGGCTTTTGATTTTATACTGCCTTGATCGGAGTCAAACATTTTTACATCTATAGCTTCTCCTATCTTTTGTCCATCTGGGGATACAATGTCTCTTTTATCTGTTCTAAATTGTAAAAACTTTTTGTAAGAGTTAGCAAAGTTTGCATAGAACGCAGCTTCTTCTTGAGCGCTTAAGCTTTCTAATTTTCTTATTACAGGTATAAGCGTTGGATTGTATTTTGCCTTTGTTCTTAATTGGGCCATCATACCAGGGAAGTCTGGTTGATCTACAGTTGCTTCATTTATTTCTGAGTATATTTCATCTAATGGTATAGCTGTATTGTATCCTAATACATTTTTTTCATCTGCTCGTATGTCTGTTAAGAATGCTTTTACACCACTTGATAGTTTATCTTTTGGAGGCTCTTGTAATCTAGATATATCATGTATACGAATAGGTGACTCATCTTCATCTACTATCTCTACGATATCATCTTTTACTTTCATACCGTATGCTTCTAGTCCTTCTTGCACAGAACTTCTAAATCCTTTTATTCTAATATTTCCAAACTTGTCCGTAACATCTTGCCAATTAAGATATACGTTTAGCATGATATAACCTTTCTCATTAATTGTAATACCACTATCAGCTAATTCAGCATCAACTCCAGCAGCATCTTGAATCTCTCTACTTTTTATTTTCTCAGCTACAGCTATTACTTTGTCTCTATCTTCTTTAATAGGAACTCCTTTACTATTTTTTCTTAGACCATCAAATCCTTCAGCCAGAGCTCGTTCTGCTAAAAGGCCTTTTACTTTTCCTTTCTTATCTCCAAACCACTTTTTTAAGCTCATTAGCTTACCCTGGTCCTTGGCCTCTTATCAGGCTTCATTCTATTAAATCCTTTCGGATCAATCATCCGGTATCTTTTGGCGACAAACCCACCACTATTCATACGCTTTGGCCCCCAGTCTTTACGCTTGGTGCCGGACGGGTCTTTGATCTTGCCTGCACAAATCTTGCTGGCATAGGCATTTGCGTAAGCTGATGGATACACATCAAACTTGCTTTTGGCTGCGCGTTTACCTCGCTCACATAGCTTAGTCATTATCCTACCTCTACTGATACAGAACCATTTGTTGAAACTTGAACAGTCCCAACGCTGGTTGTCGCTACTAATGTATTATCTTCATATGAAATCGTTTTAAAAGAGTCCCCGTTATATACCTGGAGCTTGTTTAATGTGGTATTCCATATGATGTCACCGGCAGAAAACTTAGTTTCATCGATAACTGTCTGCGTAAACTGAGGCGTACTGTCAACGTCAACTGCGTTTAAGTTAAGCTCAAGAATCCTGATTGCTCGATTAAACGTGTTCGAGGTTACATTATCCTCGAAAGCAATAGGCAGATTGGTTTGAAGAATCTTTCC
>FUFK010048727.1_pt1 | contig 94819 bp, 106 predicted proteins | sample 1021851 | NCBI WGS metagenome assembly FUFK01 (sample SAMEA51879418, study PRJEB19060) | metagenome
ATATCAATTTTTTTAGTGATGATATAGCACTTGGTTACTCAACAGAAAAAAACCACTTAAGAAAATTTATCCTGAGGCTTATAAAAGCATACAAAGATCAATTGATAGCTCTAGAAGCACAGTTGCAAAATACAATTGGCAATAGACAATGAAGAAAATACTGATAGTATCAGTAACTGCTGGAAAAAATTTTACCCTCGCAAAAAGAATACAAGACTTATTTGATATTGAAACTGGGATAATATCTCTTGAGGACTATCAGCTCCCTCTTTACACGCCAAAAGTAAAGCTAAACAATCATAATATAGTTGACGACCTATGCAATAAGGTCACAGAGGCTAGTGGTTTTGTCTTTTGCGGCCCTGAATATAATGGTGGCTCCGCTCCAATATTAACAAACGCTATTACTTGGATATCAGTATCCACAACTTATTGGCGGGACGCTTTTGATGCAAAAATTGGCTTGCTGGCGTCGCATAGTGGCGGAGGTGGAGATAGTTTTCTTATGACTTTTAGAAAGCAATTGGAGTTTTTAGGTGTCATCGTATTTCCGAGATCAATCATAGTTAATAAAAATAAAGCATTCAGTATAGACTCAAGTAAAAAGATTGTTGAACGTTTTCAAAAGTTGATATGACCATTAGTTACTTTATGATGACACAATAGCACAAAAAAATTACTGTATTGTGTGCCTAGGGCTTGCTATACCTTAATATTTTGTTTGATTTGATAAAAAAATAACGAGGAAAAATAATTATGAAGGGTAAAATAGAAAAATGGGTTGATCGTATTAGATCGAATGATCCGAGTCAGGTGGCAGCGCTATACTGTGATGATGGTTTATTACTTGGAACTTTTTCTAGTCAGGAGAGAAAAGGAATGAAGCCAATTTTTAATTATTTTGAAAAACTATTGAAATCCGAAGTTGACGTTGAAATAATTACGCAAAATATAGTTGATTCCGATAATTTATGTGTTAATTCTGGATTATATAATTTTATTTTGAACGGAAAAGTTATAAATGCAAGATTCTCATTTGTTTTTAAAAAAGTAAACGATAGTTGGAAAATATTATCTCATCATTCCTCGGCTCTTCCTGAAAAGAAGTAAGAAATTTCAGTATATTCCCCGTAGGGTCAGTTTAAGGGAATCTGATGAGAGTTATTTCTTGTCTAAATTAATAAGAAAAATTATTCACATTGACATGGATGCATTTTATGCATCCGTTGAACAGCTNGATAATCCCAGCCTTAAGGNTAANCCTGTTGCAGTTGGTGGGAGTCGGGGTAGAGGNGTTGTNGCTGCCGCATCNTACGANGCACGTGCCTACGGTGTTAAATCAGCCATGCCATCTTCCAAAGCTAAAGCATTATGCAAAGATTTAATTTTTGTTAAGCCGCGCTTTGATCGTTACAAAAGTATCTCACGAGACATAAGGAATATTTTTCATGATTACACTGATATTATCGAGCCACTATCCCTCGATGAAGCCTTTTTGGATGTTACTGAAAATAAAAAAAACATACCAATAGCACGTGATATAGCTCGCGAAATAAGAAGCAGAATCTATAAAACTACAGGTTTGACTAGCTCTGCAGGTATTTCTATAAATAAGTTCCTCGCAAAAGTTGCTACTGAAGTAAATAAACCTAATGGGCAAAAAGTGATTCCCCCTCAAAAAGCCCATCAATTCATTGATTCTTTGCCAATAGACAAATTTTTTGGCGTTGGAAAGGTAACTTGCAAAAAAATGAACAANATTGGTATCTATAATGGGGCAGATCTAAAAAAAAACACTGAAGAAGAATTGATTAAGCATTTTGGTAAAATGGGAAGCCACTTTTTCAGAATTGCACGATGCATAGACAACAAACCTGTGAATCCCAATAGAGAAAGAAAATCAATAGGAGCAGAGCAGACATTCTCAAAAGATATAGCTTCGGAAGCATTCATTCTTGAAAAACTTCATTCAATCGCAGCAGAACTGGAGAAGAGAATGATTAAAACCTCAAACAAGGGAAAAACTGTCACGGTTAAGATTAAATATAGTGACTTCACTCAACGCACAAGAAGCAAGACCATAGAAAATTACATCTCCAAAAAGGAGGAGTTTTTTCCTATAATTGAAAATTTAATCTACCGAAAAAAGATGGAAAAGTCTGTACGGTTGCTTGGTATATCAATCACAAACCTTTTTAAAGAAAAAAAACAGGATGAAAAAGACCTTGACTTGCAGATGCGCTTTGAATTTTTATGATTTTGATAACAAAAATTTTAAAGAAGGTCTTGCAAAAAAATGCAAGTCAAATCAGATCTCGCAGGTATTTACGCCTAGTACCTTATAAATCATGCATGCACCACTTAGTGCATTAAATAATAGTACAAATCCTACCATAGAAAGAGCAAGAGGATACAGTGTTGGCCCATTTAATAAAGGCGCTGGGATTAAGACTAAACTCAATATAAAACGCAGAACTCTTTCCGCTTTGTTTTGGTTAGTACTCAATATATTCATTTTCTCAGTGCCTATGATACTCTAAAAGTGTTAATTAAAAAAACAAAATCTTCTATTTAAAAATTTTAAGAAAAAAATAGTATAAAACAAAAAAAATAACTTGCACATCAACGGTTAATTAAAATATTTTTGTAATATAATTAAATAAATATAAAATTTAAATAAGCAAAAATAGTTATATTAAAATATTAAGAATAAAATGAAAAATTTTAAAATATATATCACATTTGTTTTGACAACATGTTTTTGCCTTGGCGGTGATCTAAGGTATAGTTCACAATTAGACACTATTAAAGAAGTCTTGTCTGGGGCAGTGGTCACTGATCATATAAACTATCCTTCTTTGTTGAAAGATTATTCTATTTCAGGAGTTTCAGTTGTAGAGTTTAACGTTGACAAAAAGGGTAACATAAGTGGAATACAAATTATCAAGTCGCTTGGCAAGCCTTTCGATCTCGCAATATATGAAGGACTAGAGGCATTTAATGCTACGAAGTTGTTAGAGAACAATGTTTCAAATGGTTTTAGGTACAGGCTACCTGTTTTATTTAAAAATTAAATTTATCTATCAATTTTGTTTTTTCTGAAGCTGTTTTACTAAAGAACCAGAAATCTTGTTCTTCAATATTTGTTAGGATACTTTTTCCAAGTTCCTCCATATCGATAGTGTTTGTTTTTAGGCTTTTTATTATTCAGACAATCTATGCATACAAACACCCAAACTTTTGTAGAGTCTAATTGAACTCTATATAGTATATCGAAATTGGCTTTACACAGATGACATTTTTTATTTCGCATCTTTTTTTTGAACTGGCTCACTAGCTAGTTCGAATACCATCGTAGCAGCGTTACCGCTAAAGCAATCATTAATATCAAATTGACTAATAAGACTAGCAAATTAAAATTTTTATCTTTCATTGCGTTTGTGATAAAGTAGAAATGTTGATACAATTATTACCGTAGATAAAATAAAATGTGATAATGAAAAAGCAAATAATTGCATTTTCAACACATCTGAAATGAGCACACCACTCATTATAAAAAAGTTTACTATGAATAAAATAGATAAAAAAATATTTTTCAACATATGCTCAGATTTGGCAAAACCTTAATTATTAATTTTGAAATAAACCATTATAAGTAAAAATCCTGTAAACAACCAGAAAGCGCCAAGGTATAATCCAGAATTTTCACCCTGATCATACCTTTTGTACATGAAAAGCGTACCAATAACTACTAAAACGGCACCTAAGGCGAAAAAGGTATAATGATAGACTGATTGTGTTATTTGCTCCAAATAGACATCCACCTAAATCGCTTATTTGCCTTGATTTTGGCATTTTATACAAAGATATATCCTTCGCGATGCAGAAATCTCTCTCTGGATTATTTCGCCGCAATGAAAACAGGGCTTTCTAGACCTTGCAAAAGCCATATGCCTTATTTTTCTGAAGTTCTCAATATTCCCATATAGCTCCTTAAATTTATCGTATTTGAGGGTTTTACCTTTTTGGACATATGCTCGTAAGCTTACCTTTTTGATTTGGTTTGACAAATTTGTTAACTGATTCTTTTTTAATAAAGCGGGTTTGTCTCTATAGTGGAGTTTGGAAAAAAATAATATTTCGCTTCGAAGATAGTTACCAAGTCCTGCAATAAATGATTGATCTAAAAGGGTGGNACCTAACTGTCTGTTTCTAAATTTCTTTGAATTTAGACGATCTAGAATGGTGGTGGATGAGGTGGAATCATCTAAAACATCGGGACCTATTTTACTAATGTATGAATGTGATAACTCATCAGATGTCTTGCATAGGACAATATCAGTTGCTGACCAGAGGCGAACAGCCTTTTTTTCAGTTATGAATTCAATCCTCAGCTGCCTATTAGTTTTTACTTGTGTGTCGGGTCTATGAAATGTCCATTTGCCGTATAACTGATTGTGAGTAATAATGCTTTGGCCATCATTTATCCTTATCAACACGGCTTTACCTCTTGAAAGTGACTCCTTAACTGAAACCTGGCTACGGTTATTTAATGTTTTAAGACTTTCATGAAAAAAGTTAAAGCTAAGAATTTTTTTGCCAACAAGCGATTTCGAAATTGAGTCGGCCATTCTTCTTGTTTCGGGTCCTTCAGGCATTGATCAAGGTTGTATACTTGTCATTTAGGAAAGTACTTAAAATAATATAGAAGTGTATAAGTGCTGCAGAGATTGATTGACACTGTGAGAAAAAATAGAATATTAGTTTAATATTGAGTACAAGTGTTTATTTATGTTTAACCATAATATTAACTTACCACAATTACATTGTTTAGTTCTAAACGAATATCAATTAGATTTAGAGATACATCTCAAATTTTTTTACAAAACATAAAACATAGAATCCGGTTGAATAAAATGTCATTAAGTCAGTATTATGATTATTACATCACGCTTCACCAAAATCCAAAATGCAGGCTGCTTCACTTTCTGGGCCAGGTTGCGACTATTATCTTTTTATTATTCATCTTTCTAAAAAAAGTATGGATAATGCTAACTATAGTGCCATTCATCGTTTATCCCTTTGCATGGAGCGGGCATTATTTCTTTGAGAAAAACGAACCTGCGGCATTTTCAAATCCCATTTATGCTAAAATTTCTGATTGGATAATGTTCAAAGATATTTTGCTTGGAAGATTAAGTATCTGGTGATCTAAAAGATAAACATAAGCCTGCAACTATAAGTATTATTTAAACGCTCAAGCTAATTTTTAATCTGATTTAAGTGAAAATTCAAAAAAAACACATTCAAAGCCAAAATACCTTTCAATCCGTTTTTAGAATCACAAATAGAGGCGCAGGCTATGTGTTCAATCCAAACACCAATGAGAGATATTTTGTAAGGAGGAGAAGTGTAAACAGCGCATTAGATGGTGATTATGTAAAAGTTATGATTTATAAATACGGAGTAAGCTACACGAAAGTAAAAGTAGTGGAAATAATAAATAGAAGCGGAAATAATTTTATCTGCCGGCTGTTTCGAAATAGAAACCAAATATTCGCATCACTTTATCCTCACCAATCAAAAAAAATAATCTTAAAAAATCTTGACCGCGAAACCAACGAATTGGATCTGGCTGAAATTGAAATTATTGACTGGAGAGAGGGTAAAAGATCTGCATACGCTAACATGGTAAGAGTCATTCGGGGATACAACGACAATGTATCTGATTATGAATTTATTGTTCACAAATATGGGATAAACGAACTAGGAAAATTGATACAAACAAAATCGCTACATAATTATCAAAATGTTTTAGATGCAAGTTCAATCAATAGGGAAGATTTAACTCACCTCAAAACTTTTACTATCGATCCGGCAAATGCCAAAGATTATGACGATGCGATTTCTATCCAATGCAAGAACAATGAAATTGATTTATTTGTTCACATTGCCGATGTATCATCTTATGTGAGAGTAGATGATGAAAACGATCGAGTTGCCAAAATACGCGGTAATAGCTACTACTTTGACAGGGGCACATTTCATATGCTACCAAAGATTTTATCAACAAATTTCTGCTCACTCAAACCCAATGAAAAAAGATTGGCGCTGACAGTTTGTATTAACTTTGATGAGCACTTTAAGGTGACCAATTATAGGTTTTTTGATTCTCTAATTGTTAGCGATAAAAAATTCAATTACCAGGAGGCTGAGAATGTTTTACAAAATAAGATAGATGACCCCTTCTATGATGAGCTAGTATTCTTGCTTGATTTGACAACATCATTAAAGAAAAAAAGGTTATCTCAAAATGGGTTTGATATGAACTACAAAGAGAAAACATTCGTACAAAATAAAAATGGTGTGGCTATTGATGTTCAAAACATGGATAAGCTAAAATCACATCAAATTGTAGAAGAATGTATGCTACTTGCGAACAAACTAGCATCAAAATATATTTTAAAAAAATATCGCAATAACTCATCGATGAGTTTACAGAGGAACCATGAAGCACCTTCTCAGAAAAATACAGAGTTTCTCCAGCTCTTAATGAGCAACCATGGCTCCAATCATAAAATGAAAAACCCTGTCCGGGCCAAAGACATAAACAGCTTTTTAAGCGCAAATAGAGAAAACTCTAACTATGATGCCTTGTGTGTTTTGGTAATGCAAAAAATGCAGAAAGCCAATTATGCCTCAAAATGTCTTGGACATTATGGGCTGGGGTTCAAGAATTATACCCATTTTACAAGCCCAATTCGAAGATACTCGGATTTAGTAGTGCACAGAATTATCAGAGGTGAAAAAGTTGAGGATCATTACATAGTTGATTCTATCAATCATTGTAATGAGGGAGAAATAAGATCGCAACAAAGTGAGAGAGAGTACCATACTCTAAAGAGTTTAAGATTTTTGAGAGGAAAAGAAAGCTCAGTATTGAAAGGTTACGTGATGCAACTAAAGAGCTCAAGGGTAATTGTTGCTGAGAGTATAACGGGAATTCATGGAGTTATAACCAGAAAATTTTTCCCAAGAGGAAAGCCTATAATTAGCAATGATAAATTTGTGATGAAATGGATCGGAGAAAAAAAAAGAATTGAAGTTGGGCAAGAAATTTTGCTAATAATTGAATCAATAAATGTTATTGACCAAGAGATTTATTTTAGGTTCCATGAACCAAAATGAGCCCTTGTTATTTTGATAACATTTTGCAGTAGATTGTTTATCATGAGTAAGTTTAGTAGGGACGAGATTAACCGGATTATTGAGATGGCGTGGGAGGACAGGACACCATTTGAGGCAATTGAATTTCAGTTTTGTCTCAAAGAAAATGATGTGAGAAAAATAATGAGAACAAACCTTTCTTACTCTTCTTTCAAGTTATGGCGAAAAAGAGTCAGGGGGAGGAAAACTAAACACAAGAAGACCTCAGCAAGTACAAGGTTCAAGTCAAAAAATCAAAAATAAAACTTTTGAAAAAGAGTGTATTTATAAGAGTAAATATAATAAACAATTATTCACTCACGTTAACCGTGATATGAGTAATTTTTTCTTAACATACAACTGCGAGCCGTGAGACATGAAAAATTTTAATATAATCTGTTTACTAATAACTTTAATAGGATGTAATAAAATGGAAAAAGAAGCACCTTTGATACCAATGGAGGATTTTTTTAGAAATCCTGAAAAATCATCGTTCAGAATATCTCCAGATGGAAACCACATTGCATACATGAAACCTTGGGAAACTAGGATGAATGTTTTTGTACTTGATATTGCGAACAGCGATGAGAGAAGACTTACTTCATCCAAAGAACGAAGTATTTATGGCTTTTTGTGGTTGGGGAACAATAGAATAGGTTATGTAAAAGATGATGGAGGAGATGAAAATATGCACTTTTATGCAGTGAACATTGATGGCTCTAATGAGATAGATCTCACTCCTTTTGAAAATGTAAAAGCAACAATTGTGGATGATCTCGATGATGATCCAGAGCATGTAATTCTTGGCCTCAATAAACGTAATGAACAAATATTCGATCCTTACCGCGTAAATGTAAATACCGGTCAAATGGAAATGATTGCGGAGAACCCTGGTAATATATCAGGGTGGATGACTGATCATGATGGTAAGCTTAGGATAGCAATTACTAGCGATGGTGTGAATACAAGCTTGCTACACAGGGATTCCGAATTAGATCCGTTTAAGTCCATTCTTACAACTGATTTTAAAGAAGGAGTTTCACCTCTTTTTTTCACTTTCGATAATAAAAATTTATATGTTGCCTCGAACCGAGGGAGAGATAAAACGGCTATATANGAGTTCAACATTGACAAAGCCTCGGAGGGCAGCTTAATCTTCGAGCATGAAGAGGTTGACGTGAGTAGCTTAACATTTTCAAAAAAGAGGAAAGTTCTCACTGGTGTGAGCTATACCGTTGCCAAAACAAAAAGAGTATTTTTTGATGATTGGAGACAAAATATCCAAGACAAGTTGGAATCGAAACTGCCGGGGTATGAGGTAGGGATCACAAGCCTGTCCGATGATGAGACTAGAGCTATAGTTGTGACATACAGCGATAAGTCTAGGGGTACATATTACATTTACGATGTAGACGATGAGAAATTGACTGAGCTTGGCAAAATAAGTCCCTGGTTAAACGAGGATCAGATGGCTGATATGCAACCCATAAAGTATACATCTAGGGACGGGCTCACGATTCATGGGTATCTTACAATCCCCAGAGGTAGTAGCGGTAAAAATTTACCTGTTGTAGTAAATCCACATGGTGGGCCATGGGCAAGAGATAGTTGGGGATATAATTCCCAGGTCCAGTTTTTAGCGAATAGAGGTTTTGCAGTATTTCAAATGAATTTCAGAGGCAGTACAGGATATGGTAGAGAATTTTGGGAGATAAGTTTTAAAGAATGGGGAAAATCCATGCAAGATGATATCACTGATGGTGTTAAATGGCTTATTGAACAAGGCATTGCAGACCCTGACAGAATTGCTATTTATGGTGCATCATATGGAGGATATGCAACTCTAGCGGGCCTGACCTTTACTCCTGATTTGTACGCTTGTGGAGTCGACTATGTTGGAGTCTCAAATATTTTCACACTCCTTGAAACTCTTCCACCATATTGGGAGCTGGGCAGGCAAATGATGTATGAGATGATCGGTAACCCTGAAACAGAAAAAGAGATACTTGAAGCAGCGTCTCCAATTTTTCATGTTGATAGCATCAGGGTTCCTCTGTTCGTAGCGCAAGGAGCCAATGACCCCCGCGTAAAGCGAGCAGAGTCAGATCAGATTGTGGAAGCACTGCGAGCAAGGGGAGTCGAGGTACCCTACATGCTAAAAGAGGACGAAGGACATGGATTTTACAATGAGGAAAATCAGTTTGATTTTTATCGTGCAATGGAGAAATTCTTAATGAAGCATATTGGTAGTTAAACCCTTAATGCTTCGGAGGTAGACAAAGAGAATAAACCTTATGAGTGATCAATTAACTTTTATCTACCTCCTTTCACATACCTATTCATTTTATATCAAATGACCCATAAAATTCAAAATCATTTAATTCATAAATAGTTGGTGATTAGAAGAAACAATCAACCAATATTAATAAAATCCTGAATCGATCTCTGAAATAGCTAACGACTTTTCAATGTTAATCACAATCTCTTCTAACGAACTTATATTTTGTTTATAAAAGAGTCTAATATTGGGTTACTTATTTATTTCATTTTTTGATTCCAATTAAGATATAATTTTTTACATGCCTAGAATTTTCTCTTTTCTTGTTCCCATTTTATTAATTGCAGATCCAGGTATATTATGGTTTGAGGAATACAGCGGATCAGGTGAGGAGTCAATTGGGCACTTTATACTCTCCTGTGAAGATGGTGGTTATCTGCAAGTTGGGGAGACATATGATTATGCAACTCCAAGTTCAAAAGTTTTGATCGTTAAAACTAACTCAGCTGGTCAGATACTATGGCATAGAGAAATTTTTGATGGCAACCATAATCTAGGCAATAGTGCTATCGAAATGCATGATGGCTACCTCATTTCTGGAAGTCTAGACTACGACAGTGCGATTATGAAGTTTAATAAGGAAGACGGCTCAACAATTTTTATTAAAACTTTTGATAATGGAGGAACAGATGCGTTTGAAAATGCGGTAATTACGCCGAATGGGATTATAGCAGTAGGGTATAATTATGCAGAGGATCCTGAAAATACCTTTTTCACAGAAGGAAAAGGGTTTATGATGCTTTTAGATTTAAATGGAAATGAATTATCTAGTAGGAGTCTCAGTGATTATATCGATCAGGCATATAGAGTTCAATACTTCAATGATGAGCTTATCATTTCAGGCTTAGCTGAGGATGCTTCAGATTACAAGCTAATTAAAATGTCACTCGAGGGGGATGTTATTTGGCACTATACCTATGGCGGCAACGAGGAAGATCACTGTTTTGGGATGGATATTAATAATTTTGGCGATATCTTTTTAACAGGCCATACTCAATCAGGCACGGTTAATTGGGATACCTATACCCTTAAAATTAATAATGATGGAACCCTATTATGGGAAAATAAAATAGGCAACCCAAGAGGGTTTGATCCTCAATATATTCATGACGAGGCCTGGGATATTAAAGCAACAAACGATGGTGGCTGCGTGGTTATCGCCGGCACCGGGGATGAATATATTAACTATTCTGAATGCCTTAGCGATGATTGCTCGGATGTCTGGAACGCTTACATCATAAAATTTGACAACCATGGTGAAATCATGTGGGAAAAAACTTTTGCCTCGCATGACATTAATGATGAAATCTACGATTGGGCCGGCGAAGCAATCGACTTGACAGGCGATGGCGGTGCAATTATCGCCATTGACAACGGTCAATTTGGCTTTCTGAGAGTGAGTAATGTTCAAAACAGCGAATTGATAAATTATTCTGAAATTAAAAATGCTCAAACTTTTGCCCTAAGTGCCAACTATCCAAACCCTTTTAACCCATCGACCGAAATACCCTATTTCATTGCAAAAAGAAGTCTTATAAATATTAATATTATTGATGTTAGAGGTAATCATATAATTAGCCTTGTTAACAAATATCAACCTGCAGGTAATTACTCTACGTTCTGGAAAGGTACCAACGAAAATAATGAATTGGTGTCTGCAGGTATTTACTTTTACCGACTAGCTGCAGGCGATTACAGTGAAGTTAGGAAGATGGTGTTATTAAAATAATTCGTTTTGAGTAGCTACTTGTGGTTATAATCTCAATATTTCATCCACCATTGATCTCTAGATTTACTCAAGGTTTCTTGTGTGACTATTTCACCTATCTGTGGTGTTAAATATTTAAGTCCTAATTTATCAGCAAATTTTACGGCCTCTTTCACGGGTTCATCCCAGGGGTGCATTGCAAGAGTAAAGCCCGCCCAGTGAATTGGGATGAAAAAATCAGTATTAAGATCCTTTGCAGCTAGTACTGCCTCTGGGGGAAACATGTGGGAAAATTTCCACGCTCTATTATACTGTCCGCAGTCCAAAAGTGATATATCGAAGGGACCATGTTTATCACCGATGCTTTTGTAATGGTCTCCATAACCACTATCGCCGCTAAAATATATCTTAACAAATTTAGATTTTATTGCCCACGAACTCCAAAGTGTACTATTTCTATTTAGGGGCCCTCTTCCTGAGAAATGTCTCGCAGTGAGGCAAACATATTCGACATCATTTAGTTTAAATGAATCATTCCAGTTTAATTCAGTTATTTGATTTTCATCCACTCCCCATCTTTTTAAGTGGTTGCCTACTCCTAAGGGAACTACAAAATTTTTAACATTCTCTTTGATCGATTTTATCGTTGAATGATCTAAGTGATCGTAATGGTCATGCGAAAATAAAACAACATCAACTTCTGAAATAGATTCAGGTTCAATGGGTATTATTTCGGTATACCTCTTGAGTTGAGGAATTGGAACTGGGGCTGCATGGCTTCCTAACATTGGATCTAATAAAATTATTTCTCCACTAATATTCATAATAAATCCTGAATGTCCCAGCCAGGCAATTTTATAAGCCTGTCCTTGAATTTCTTTAAAAACCGAATAGTTTATTTTAGTTGGAACAATAGCTGTATCAGGAAATCGTGACGAGTCAACCATTAAAAAATCCCAGGTAGAGATTTGTCCGGTCATCATAGGCGTTTTTTGAATAGTTTCAAAACCGTTGTCATGGTAGTTTGATAATGTTGTGTAATAGTTTTTCTGGCTTTGGGACGGATTACCTCCAAATTGAGGTGCTGTATTTATGAAAATTACAATTGCTGTTATCAGAATGATAAAAACAACTGATACGTAAAATAAAATAGACTTGATCACTTAACTAATTGAAGTTATCAATGTTTTGTTAAAGAGCTAAAGCTAAAATAAGTAAATCATAGTTATCAACTCGCGATATCATAAGACAAGTATGGTTCACCACTAAGATGCCAAAATTTCATAAGCTCATGACAAAAGATCATAATCTTTCAAAATAAAATTTTATTGGTTGTAATTATGACATATGAATCCTGACGGAATGGATTTTGCAACAATCAGGAAAATATGTAAGGGATTTATAATGAAAAAAGTAAAAATACCACTCGAGTTTTTGTTTAAGCTTTTTGGAGATGAATTAGGTGTTAAAAACACTTTTGAGAAAGATACAGAGAGCGAAAAAATAATAGAGCAAAATAAAAAGTATTTTAATCATATCGGACTCGGATAAGATTGTGATTCGTTCTATAATTGCAATTGCATAACTAAATCACTTAGAAAATTAACGTTAGATAGAAATCTACTTTTTAATGATCTTATTGATCTTTTTCATAGCGTTTGTATTTGTTTTTTTTGTGCCCATCTATCTCAAAAAAAATGCAGATGCTATAAAGCCGACTAAGAATGTTTTTGATAAATTCGTTGACAGTGACCATGGATATCCATGGTCGCAAAGCAAAGAAAGAAGGGATTCTTATCAAAAAAGACTTAATGAAAAAAGGAAAAAAACATGAAATAAATTTTCCTGTTGATCTGGAAAAAATATTTTGACCTTTCATGCATTTCCATCTTGGACCTCTAGATTTATAATTTTATCGTTTTTTATATAATACGCGATCAGGTTTGGATTACAGCATATTTCACAGTCATATATCTCAGACGTGTTTCCAGTTATCATCTCAAGATAAATTTCGAAAGACTCGAGACAAAAATAGCAATTTATTACAACATTCAATATGCTGGATACCCTTAGCACCTGGCCTTAGCAATTTTTGGTAGAAGCTTATTATTGATGGGATAGTAAGGTCTCCAGCTCCACATACATGCAGGTATATAATTGAACCCGCCTTTAGTGAGTTTTGCCCTTTTTTTTATGCAAATTGAAATATTCAGGTCAAGCGTCATAATTTTTTCTTTGTGCAATTTCGCATCCTCTCCAATCAACTTTTCTCTTTCTCTAATAGATCTGTAAAAAACAGAGTCTACTGTTCTCATCACAATTTTTTGCGATTCATGTTTGGGATCAAGCTTGTTTGATGCCATTTAGTGATGTTTTGTGAAATTATAAATTGATGAAATGAAGAGAACAAGCACTACTATTGCAGATTTTTAAAAGCGGATTTCAGTAAGTTGTCAACTTCAATTGAAATTTCAGACATTAAATTATTTTCCGTTATTTCTAAAATGTTTCCTGCATGAGGGAAGACTACTTTCGTGGTTTCATCCTGATTATCAATTAGTAGAATGTTACAGGGCATGAGTATTCCAACAAAGTTTTCACAGTTTATTGCTTGATGAGCGAGCTGTGGATTACACGCTCCTAGTATCTTATAATTTTTATGTTCAATGTTTAATTTTTCTTTGAACGCATCTCTTATGTTTATTTCGGTTAGCACACCGAACCCTACTTCCATTAATACATCACGAACTTTATTCTCTGCATCTCTAAAATTGGATTTAAGGTCTATAAAATAAGAATATTTCATATGGAATATTAACATATTGGTAGGTAGTAAAAAAAACAGGATATAATCCTTGGTTCGTGATTATTGTAATTGAATCTCATTAGCATAATTTATTATATTATACAAAGTGAAATCCAAGTGCTGTAAAAAGTTTAAAAAAAAGAAGAAGTATTGCAAAAGATGCCCAAAAAAAGATGCGCTTGAGTCATAGTTAAAAAAAGAGTTTGCTGAAAAATGCCTATCAAAAGTGTGAATAAAAATCTTGTTGTAACCAAGCATGATTTATATGCATATTTGTTATGTTTAGGAACCAAAACTATTTAATAGAGGAGAAGTAAAATGACACCAACACCAATGGGTTTAGAACAGCTTTCTAACTTTTCTTTCTGGCTTGCGACAGCCATTATGCTAGCGTCTACCGTGTTTTTCTTTGTTGAAAGAGGCGACGTAAGCGGAAAGTGGAAAACTTCATTGACAGTAGCAGGTCTAGTTACTGGAGTAGCTTTCTGGCACTACTTAAGGATGAGCCAACTTAACGCTGCAGGAGAAGCTACCACCGTTTATCGTTATGTCGACTGGCTAATAACTGTGCCGCTTCAAATTGTTGAATTCTATTTAATCCTTGTAGCGGTAACTGCCGTTACTAGTGCGCTTTTTTGGAGATTACTCGGTGCCTCTCTAGTAATGTTAGTTTTTGGATTTTTAGGTGAAGCAGGGCTCCTTGACGCAACCGTAGGTTTTGCTATAGGAATGGCTGGCTGGATTTATATTATATACGAAGTATTTAGTGGTGAAGCTTCCAAACTTAGTGAATCAAGTGGTAATGCTGGTGGTCAGTTTGCTTTTAACACCCTGAGGTTAATCTTAACTGCTGGATGGGCAATATATCCAATTGGATACTTTCTTGGCTATCTAGGAGGTGGGACAGACCCTCATACAGTAAATATAATCTACAACGTTGCAGATTTAGTGAACAAAACCGCATTTGGCCTTGCGATATGGGTCGGTGCCAAAATGGATTCTGAGTAGTTTTTAAACTTAGACACATCTGTCATTCGAAAAAAGCCCCACCACTGTGGGGCTTTTTTTTTAACCTATTTTGTTAATCTTTACGTTCTCACTTTAAAGTTTTAGTTGTTTATCTTATAAACTTTCTTGAAATTTTTAATTATTTAAAAATTTTCCTTGGATTGTATGCGTTTTTAATAATATTATATATTTGTTATTATAAACGTTAAATTAAACAAAACAAGGGGAAATCGGCTTAAAATTTTTAAATCATAATACTAAACTCTGCGTTTTAGAATTTCGGAACTACCCTATTTTCCCTTCTAGAAATTCCTATCATCCGCAATGTTAGTTTTTAGATATAGCTTTTTCATATAAACCTATGTCCTACTGCTCCTTTGGTTCTATAGGTACACAAACCCCGCTTTTTATATTTGTTAGCGGGGTTTTTTGTTTTAGGGTTAAATTATTAAAATGATTCAACCTTGATTTTGTGTATGAGTAAAATAAAGTTTATAATTTTGGTTTTAGTTTTATCTGATCTGGCTATATGCCAATTGTTTGAATTAACTCATAATAATGCATCTAGATATTACTGGGTCGATTATCCTGATAATGTTAATGAACCGCGTCCTCTAATCATCAACATGCACGGATTTAGTCAAACAATCGAAAGTCTAATTAATTCTAGTGAAATGACATATTTTGCCTCATTGCAAGATATTGCAGTTGTTTACCCTCAGGGTTTAAACTTTTTTGGATTCCCAGGCTGGAACGCCGGTGTTTGGTGGTCAGGTTCGTTTTTTGACGATGTTGGTTATATAAATGCTCTCATAGATAGTGTCTCTTCTAATTTTTCTATAGACTCAAATAGGATATATGCATGCGGAATGTCCAATGGGGGATTTATGGCTTATGATCTAGCATGTGAGTTACCTGATAGGATTGTAGCATTTGGCTCTGTTACAGGCAACTTTATGCTCAATAGTGATCAAGAATGCGCTAGCGAAAGAGAAATACCAATTATGCATATTCATGGAACAAATGATGGAGTCGTAAGTTATTATCAACCAACTAGAGAGGGCTCATTGACCCCAGACGAGGCCATAGATTTCTGGATTGAACAGAATGATTTCACTGATGAATCTTATTATCAATTAAATGCAAATGTACATTTTTACACTTTTTCATCCCAAGATACACCAGCTGAATTTGTTCATATAAAGGTAGATGGGGGAGGCCACGAGTGGTTTAAGTATGATTGGGGATTTCACTCCAGTGAAGAGTTAGTTAATTTTTTCATGCAATACAGCATGAGCGACTTTTATGACCAAATTGTAGAGGGAGACATTAATGGTGATGGTCTTTTTAGCCACCAAGATCTTTTCATGTCAATATCTCACATTCTAGGCACTGTAGTTCTTGATGAGGAAATAAGTATGAATTTTGACTTTGACCACAATTTAACTGTTGATATTTTTGATGTAAACCTCGCTTCCGATCTATTACCCAGCCCCTGGTGATGGGGCAAATAATGATAGATATCCTACTAGAATGTTGTCTGGTTTTTCAATTATAAAACTATCTAAGGAGTTTAAAATGTATCAATATTTTATATCTGGAGGTCCTTTTATGCTACCTATGCTGATGGGTGTTGTGTTCTCAATTTTCATTGCATACAAAAATATCTTCAGTCAATATCACACTGACAAAATAATCATAATAGGTGCTTCAACATCGCTATTAGGCATTGTTTCCACGGTGGTTGGCATGAACGATGCATTGGAGTTTTCAAAGAATATGTCAAAAATTGCTCCGCACATTATGATTAATGGTATTAAAACATCTTTAATAACTTCATATTTTGGAGGGTTTATATTATTGCTATCAGTTCTGCTGTGGTATTATTTTAAAAATAAGTATAACTCTCAACATATTTAAAATTTAGTACTATACCAATAAAAAGCTCGTTGGATTAAGTGGGCTAATCGATGGTACAACGTCGTTTAACGAATTAAATTAATTTATTTTTTAATGGTTTTACCAAAAGATAGGCTTGATTATTGATTGATTTTAGAAAGAAACCCTATGCAGAACCCCATCTCAAAGAAAAAGACAATGAAATTTAGTTTGATTGCTATTGTTTTAATTGGTTTGCTGGGCTTTGCTATGAGATTGACTGAATCCAATCCATATTTTGACCCAGAAAAGTTGCACCACACAAAAACGGGTTTTCGAAATCCTTTCATCGATGTAGAGAATCAAGAGAAGAGTTTTAAAGATTTGTTTAGAATGATGTCAGAAAGTCGTCCAAAATACCAATTTAAGGCGACTGAAGAGCTCAATCTATTAGATCTGAAGCAGAAGATTGAAAGTGGTGTAAATTTTGTCACATGGGTCGGGCACTCCACGATGCTTGTCAATATTGGTGGTAAGACAATATTGACAGATCCGATATTTTCTGGGCGATGTTCCCCGGTACAATTTGCTGGTCCAAAGCGATATACAAAACCATCAATCGATATAGATTCCCTCCCAAAAATTGATTTAATAATTATAAGCCACAATCATTATGATCATTTAGATAAAAGCTCGGTTAAGATACTTAGCATGGACACCTCTACAGTCTGGTTTGTTCCTCTGGGATTACAAGAATGGTTCAAAAAAAACAAAGTTCACAATGTAAAAGAGCTAGACTGGTATGATTCTGAAAGTTTTGATAATGTCAATATAGTTTGTTTACCCTCGCAGCATTGGTCAAAGCGCAATTTGTTCAGAAGCTTTGATACACTCTGGGCCTCGTGGTCTATTGAGGTCGGAAACTATAAATTTTGGTTTGCTGGCGACACAGGATATAACAGCGTTCAATTTAAGGAGATTGGTGAGAGCTATGGGCCGTTTGATCTTGCTATGATTCCTATAGGTGCTTACGAGCCTAGATGGTTTATGAAAAATTTCCATATAAACCCTAGAGAATCACTATTGGTTCATAAAGATGTCAAATCTAAAAAAAGTATTGGAATGCACTTTGGAACGTTTATCCTTACAACCGAGCCAATAAATGAGCCTAGAAAAGAGTTAATCAAAAACATGTCAAAAAGAGGAATGAAAGACGATTCATTTATAATTCCTAAGCTAGGTAAGATATATTTGCTTTAATAAAATAGATAGTGAGTAGGCTTTGCAATGCCTCGCTTTCATCTTTTATGATAAACTAATTTTATAAATGATATTCATATAACTTTGAAATTAAAATACTTCAGTAAATACTTTTGTTCTGATTTTTGATTACATAAAACAAGGAGAGATAAAATGAAAAAAACATTACCACTAATCCTTATACCCCTTTTGGGATTTACAAGCTTGTATTCCGATGATATCGATGATATCAAGCAGCAAATATACGAGAACCTTGAATACTTTAATATGAATGGTACAAGCCCAAACGAGTATTCAGAAAAAGGTGCGCTTGAGTTCTGGTCAAGCGGAGGCTTGATGCAGGAGATATCCCCTAAAATACAGCCATCTGTTTATGAATCGGTCAATTTAAAATATAAACATATGGAGGTAATAGTTTTAGTCCCGAAAAAAGCGGCCGTTGCTATGTATTATTCTGAGGGGTCATTAAAACCACAAAATTCACCGGCAGTGAATCATTATCTAACAAGAGTTACACAGGCACTAGTTAAGGAAGATGGTAAATGGAAAATTAGAGCGTCTCACTGGTCACCTGTTAAAGGTGGATCTGGAACGACCGCCACAACATTAGATTGAAGATTTATCTATAGATAGAAAAAAACATATGCTATGGGTGTCGATCTTTAATCAAAATAGTCGGTTAGTTTAGTTTAGCCAATAAAGGATGAGAAGAAGTGATATAGATTGGGTTAGAGTCGTTGCACTCGTTCTATTAATTATCTATCACACCTCGATAGCGTTCATGCCTTTCGGGCCTAAAGTGTTTTTTATCACGAATAATGAATACTTAGAGATCTTATGGATTCCCATGTCATTGCTAAATATCTGGCGCATACCCATACTCTTTATGGTTTCAGGGATGGGAGTTTACTTTGCAATTAAAAAGCGTGGACCCGGACAACTTTTGGGTGACAGAACCATAAGAATTCTAATGCCTCTTGTTTTTGGAATTTTTTTCATATGTCCAATAAATTCATACTTTTATCAGCTAAGCAAAGGCGAGGGGCTTACATATTTTCCCAATCTTGGCCATTTATGGTTTCTGGGAAACATTTTTATTTATGTTGTCATATTTATGCCAGTATTTTTTTATTTTAAAAAAAACCGCCAAAATATATTCATGAGAGGTCTCAGTTGGCTTTTTAATTATAAACTGGGAATTACTCTTTTAGGGTTAGTAACGATGGTTGAGGGTATATTAGTAAATCCACAAAACGGGTTTGCTTCCTACGCATTTACAACACACGGGTTTCTCTTAGGCATGATCTGTTTTTTCTTGGGATTTTGCTTTGTTGGTACGGGGCGGGTATTTTGGGAGGCAGTTGAAAACGCAAGAGGTATAAACCTGATCATTGCTTCCTGCATATATGTTCATCGGATGTATATTCTGGTATTTTATCATTCTGGTGATTTCATGTGGCATAATGGTCTTGAATCAATGTGTTGGATGTTGGCAATTTTTGGTTATGCATCAAAGTATCTCAACAAAAACACTCATATGCTTAAGTATTTAAGTAGGGCGGTTTATCCAGTTTATATTATCCATATGCCAGTGCAGTACTGTTTAAGTCACCTTATTTTTGAATTAAATATTTCACCTCTATCAAAACTATTCCTTTTAAATGCAGGTGTTTTTGGAATCAGCTTTATATTTTTTGAGATAATCAAAAAACTCAGGTGGATTAGGCCACTTTTTGGTTTAAAATTTATTCTGAAGTATTAAGAAATTACTAAGACCCAAATTTCATGAAAATCTCCTTTTTTTCTTTTAATAAACTTAAAAATACACAATTTTAATAGAAATGGACTTTAAATCACTATTAATGCTCTCTCTTATTTGCGCGATGGGTGCAATTTCTCCTGGCCCTAGCTTGGCTTTGATTTTAAGAAATACTATCGTGGGGGGTAAGTTTCAAGGTGTAATAACTGGGGTTGGTCACGGTATCGGTCTAGCAATATATGCTTTTATTGCGGTTTTAGGCCTGTCAAAACTTGTTCTTAGCAACGAATATATTTTTAAATCAATTCAGATAATGGGTATCATATTACTTTTCTGGCTTGCATACACGACATTTTCGAGAAAACCTTCAAGAATCCATTTAGATGAGGATAGTCCACAAAGCAAGGGCTTTATGGAGGGCTTTTTAATTTCATTTTTTAATCCAAAGATATTAGTTTTTTTCGTTGCTGTATTTAGTCAATTCATTAGCGATGATTTAAGTTTATATGAGCGCATGGTCATGGCAACGGTGGCAGGTGTAATTGATATGGCTTGGTACGTGCTGGTAGCACTCTTATTGGCAGAATCAAAGATAATTAAAAGTTTCCGCAAAAACGCAGCCGCAATTGATCGCTGTATAGGCTGGGTGCTAGGTGCATTTGCAAGTGCTTTAACCATGGATATTATGGGATTTAACCTATTTAATTAATTATTTACTTTTTAATATCTGCATTATATCAATTAATTTTCTTACATGAAATTTTACATTCTTGCGCCAGAAATTGTTACTAAGTACTATTAGTAAAAAAAGATTAATGCGGACTCAATATATGGTTTATGCAAATTGTTTTCACTTTCTCATATCAATTTCCGTAATCTACTTGCATGACTTATACCTAAGCAAATTTTGTGACATTTTTTTGAATGGCAAATAGGTTATATATTCCCCTATGAAAAAGATTTCAGTTTTATTATTTTGTTTTATTATAATTTTTCAAGGTTGCGAGAATGCAACCTCTAGTGAAGAAGACATCCCAAAGCAAACTTTACCCACTGGCACCCCAATAATTGATGGTAAGAAAGTATACATATCAGGTTTTTATCAAGATTCTAGCCTGACACAAATGGTCGCGTGTTTCTGGGTCGATGGAGCAAGGGTTGACCTTGAGTACGGAGCAGCAGAGGCCATCACTGTTGATAACGGGAATGTCTATGTTGCGGGGCAGTGGTTTGACTCTACAGGTTGGAATGGTGAAGCGTGCTACTGGATAAATGGAGTAAGATATGATCTCCAAGGAGGGGGCGATCCTGACACTGAGGTTACTGGTATAGCCTTTGACAATGGAGACGTATACGTATCAGGAGTTATGTCCGATGGTTCGACCTTTGGCACCAATGCGTGCTATTGGAAAAATGGTGAGCTATTTGAGCTAACAGATGCAAGTGTTGATGCGATGGCAAACAGTATAGGCATAAATAATGGAGATGTCTATGTAACAGGCTGGAAAATCCAAAATCATGCTTCCATCGCGTGCTACTGGAAAAATGGCAATTTACACACTCTACATAGTACACATTATTTTGGAGACGCCTACGACATAGCCTTTAAGGGTAATAATGTATACATTGCTGGAGAAATTGATCAACAAAACACCGATACCTGGAATGCTTGTTATTGGAGAAATGGTAACAAGGTTAATGTCGGTAAAAATGGATTTGGTGCCACCGCATTTGGAATATTTCTTGAGGGCGATGATGTTTACTTGGCAGGGTACACTACTGGGAATGTTTTTTCGAATGACATAGGATGCAAATGGAGGAATGGAAATCTCCACCAGTTAAGTAGCTCTGTGTCTCAAACTGATCAGACCTGGCTATATGACATAGCGGTTGCTAATGATGTAAAAATTACCGTAGGATTCTATCATCCTGTTATTACAGACTACAATGATCCTCTTTATTATAATTCTCCAATCTTCCCTTGTTATTATAGAAATGGTCAAAGGGTAAATCTCGAGACGCCGGAGTGGCAACTTGGTGAGGCGACTGGCGTATTTATAGAATAGAGTTTTATAATATTATCTACCAAGAATTTTTTATCGGCCTATGGGGTGGTTATAGATGCTCCGTTATCTTTTGAACTAATTTTAAGAATGTATGGCGCGACCCTTTGCGCCCAAGTATCTGGTTTTTCATGTGCAGAAGCACTTTTGCCCCAGCACAACCGTAGCATATCCGTATCTATAACACCAGGACTAAGTGCAACTGCGGATAAACCTTGAGGAAGTTCTTGTGCCAGTGATTTGGTTAGGCCCTCAACAGCCCATTTACTGGTGCAATAGGGAGCTACTTTTGGAGATGTAGTTCTGCCCCATCCTGAGCTGAAGTTGACAATAACTCCTCTGTTTTGATTAATCATTTCCGGTACATACCCCTTGACTGTATTGAAAATGCCTTTTATGTTTGTATCTACAACATCCGAAAAATTGCGTTTTGAGACTTCCCACAAATTCCTATTGTTATTCATTATACCAGCATTGTTCAAAAGAAAATCAGGACTTCCAAAACTATTTATTATTCTATTAGCCCAAATAATGACGCTCTCATAGTCAGAAACATCTAAAGCTTGAAAATCTGTATTTGTTGGATATTTGGCAGACATTTTTTTAATAATCTCAGCATTTCTACCACACCCAATCACTGTGTGTCCCATCTTTAAATATTGATCTGAGAGTGCTCTACCTAATCCCCGTGTCACTCCGGTAATTATAATTAATTTTCGATTCATTGTTGAGAGATTTAAATCAATTTAAGGGTTTTTTTAGTCTTTAAAATCCAACTAAATTACAAAATGCGAAGAATATTAGTATAAAATTTTGTTTCCTAATCAATAAGAAAGCAAAATTGAAATATTTTATTTTTGGATGTTCATTTTCATTTACCGAGACATTAGATTAGTAATTGAAACTACAAAAATTGAGGGTAAACAACTAGGCTGATGAGTATTATAGAAATATGATTATTGATATTTTTCTACCACTATCTCTTGTTTTTATAATGTTTACCCTTGGTTTAGGCCTAACCTCAAGTGATTTCTTAAGCATATTTCGACATCCAAGAGCCCTTTTTGTGGGCATGGTAAATCAAATGGTTATGCTACCGCTATTTGCATTAATTATCATTCTCGCCTTTGGTATCCATAAAGAACTTGCTGTAGGGATGATGATATTAGCATCTTGTCCTGGTGGTGTTACCTCAAACATGATCAGTAAACTTGCTGGGGGAGACACAGCACTATCAATTTCATATACCGCAGTTGTCAGCATATTAACAATATTTACTCTTCCCATTATCACTGGGATGTCGATCAGGTATTTCATGGCTGCTGAGGCACCTGAAATTGATATTATCTCCCTCTGCCTGGCCATGTTTTTCATTACTGCTCTGCCTGTCGGCATTGGTCTAATGGTTCGATCGTATTTCAAACAATTCTCAAATTTGTTTGAACCTTTAGCAGTAAAGATTTCAACCATTCTGTTCATCGTAATAATAATAGGTGCTCTCTTTAGCGAGTGGGATACTTTCACAGATAATTTCTACAGGCTTGGACCAGCTATTATTTTGTTGATGGTTTGTATGATTACATTGGGTTATAAAAGCGCGCAATGGTTTCAAATGAACAAACAACAATCTGTAACTGTAGCGATCGAATCCGGCATCCAAAATGGAACCGTTGGTATTACGATTGGTAATATCATCATGAATCCTGAAATAGGATTATCTATCTTAAGCATACCATCTGGGGTGTACAGCATATTGATGTATTTTGTATGCTTGCCTTTTGTATTTTGGTACATTAAACGTAATTAGAAGCAACTATTTATTTCAATGACATTCAAGATTATTCAACCTTTAAAAAAATGTACTTGGTTCAACAAAATTATAATTTATTTTTTAATATGTTTTTCTCATTGGAATTGCAATACCCCAAAACAGTCTGGAGTTATTCTTACTGTTGAAATAGTCCCTCCAGAGGCTGGCATTGTGTTAGGATTCGACAGCAAACCTTATGATAACGGTGCTGTTGTTACATTGACAGCCGTTCCCGATGAAGGACATTACTTTAATAGTTGGTCCGGAGATGCGCAAGGCAATTTAAATCCTAAATCAATAGTACTGAATGAGAGTAAAACAATACAGGCCAATTTTTCAGAGCATGTATACCCAGTAAGTATGCTAGATCACTACTCAGATGTCAACAAAAAAACATCTTGGTACCTCACAAACAAAAACTATAATTATTTTAACATAAGGCTAACGACATATGCTAATTTTGCGCTCGATGATGGAGATATAAGACCTGTGTGGAATTATCAATGCTGTGACAGTACATGGTCTGGTGATATAGCAGGCTATATATATACTGATTTAGACAATGATGGCAGGCTTGACCTTTGGCAGAACTATCTAAAAAATCCATGGCCATCAAACATGTCCGGGATACATTTATTTAGTAGCGAGGTCGATAATATTATATCAACCCCGCAAGGAACTTTCGACCCTAACGATTATATTGCTGTCTATGGCCTGAAACAAATTCGAAAGCAGGTTTTATCTGATATTGATAATGATGGGATAAATGAAATCATACTTTTTTCTCATGGACACGATGCCTACCCCTTCCCAGGAGATTCAATAGGTATTTTCTACCCCTCATCAAAAGAATACGGATTTTTGTCTGAGGATTTAGGTTTTTTTCATGGAGGTGCGGCTGCTGATATCAATAATAGCGGGTTTATCGATATTATTGCAGTTGCTGGTTGGAGTGCTGTTTATCCTCCTCACCCCACACTATATGTCAATCAAGGAGGCGGCTCATTTAGTTTGAGTAATGATGCCTTTATTAATTTTGAAGGAAAAAACTTTTATGAGGTCGAGTTATTTGATATCAATAATGATACTTATGTTGATTTGTTTTTTTCTGGGGGCGGTGAGCTCTATGCTGTATTGGGCAATGAATCCGGAGTATACGATTTTAATGCAAATATTGACTTTCAAGAGTTCATTTCAGGTAACCTGCAACCAATGGACATTAATTTTTTTGATTTTAATAAAGATGGGAAAAAAGATATCCTTCTATTAAACAATCTAAACAGTTATAATGGCCACTCCATCACCATTTTATTGCAGAACGAAGATCAAGGAACTTTTGATGACTCAACGGCTAAATATATGGATGAATACAGTACACTGGCTGATGATTTTTGGGTAAAGTGGCTATACCTGAGTGACATTGATCGGGATGGGGATATTGATTTGGTTGCTGATGGTTTATTTGGTGAATCTGGAAATCATAATCTAGATGTTCTCTACTGGGAGAATATTTCTGGCTTTTTTCATAGGAGACAGGAAGCAGCTACTGTACATTTTTAAATATATATAGATACTAATTGGCTGATTCATGTATTTTGAGGCTTTCTAATACAAATTTATAAACGAATTAAAAAATGATTGCATACCTTTCTGGACCAATTGAAAATGCACGCAATGATGGTGCTGATTGGAGAATTTCCATTACCAAGTGGTTAAAAACTAACTTAGGGCATGATGTATTTGATCCTGTAGTGGAGACGAAAAATATTGTAAATGAGAATTCAGGTAAAGATTTTAGATCTTTGAAGGTTTCTGAACCGGAGAAATATAAATCGATTATAAGAAAGATTATTAAGGTTGATCTTGATGCAGTCGTTAACCATGCAGATTATTTAATCGTAAAGTGGGATAAGTCTGTTTTCAAGGGCGGAGGAACACATGGTGAGATTACCCTTGCATATTGGCTTGGTAAACCTGTTTATCTTGTTAATGATTTGCCAATAGATGATGTAAGCTCTTGGATCTTTTCATGCTCAGAATTGATTTTTAGTGATTTTGAAGACCTAAAAACCAAGTTAATTAAGATCTACAAATGATTANTTCAAACCATAGAAACTAATTAAGGTCTAAGACACGTATAAGCAATGCATCAAACTTTATTTATATGTACGGCAAATATTTTCAGAAGCAGATTTAGCGAGAGAAGTTTACAATCATAAAGCTGAGCAATTGGGTTTAGCTAGCGCTGCTTATTCTGCTGGATTAATGGTTGGTCGTTACACGCACAGGACAATTTATTACCCAGCGCTAGACCAGTTGAAAAAATTAAACATAATACCAAAAAGAGAGAACGAGCTTTCCATTCACATTGATGATATAAAATTATCCCAATATGATAAAATAATATGCATGGATGAGGAGGAACATAAACCCATGATTGAAGCAAATTCTAATTTAAGTAATTTGAAAATAGAATATTGGGACATAGTTGACGAGCCAAAAGTAAGTAGCCATATTTCACTTCCGAAGTGTTATTTAGAAGTTGAAAAGCTTATTTCTAATATTGCCTCAGAATTAATGTGATAGCGCATTGTCAGAGCATAACAATGTATTGAGTAGATAATAAGTTAATGCTCTGTTTACCAAATTTTCATATCTTCCTGTATGTTTGAAAATTCATCTAACGAATTATTCAATTGAAAGGATCTTCTAAATATTAGTATGATCGTTTATTATGTATTGATTTTGCTCCCTTTTTTTGGATGTAGTGGAAATTATGATTTAATCACAGTTAAATCACCTGATAGTAAGATCGAAATAATTCTCAAAAATAATTTAGAGGAAACGAAATACAGCGTTAATTATAGAGGTCGCAATATCATAGCGGACTCAAAGCTAGGGCTGATATTTAGAGAGGGTTTACAGTTTCCAATGGAGCACGGGATATCTAGACAGATTTATAGAGAGGAGAGAAAAAAATGGGAAATGCCTTGGGGAGAGTCAAAAAATATTGAAAGCAACTTTAATGAAAGTACAGTGGTGTTTAAGGATGTTAATGGTTTTGAGAATGGCAGCATCACATTTCGCGCATTCAACGATGGAATAGCGTTTAGATATCATCTCAAGAATAGGAAGAATAATATTGACAGCCTGATTCTGATAAATGAGATTACAGAATTTAAGTTGGTTGAGGATGCAGAGGCTTGGTGGACACCTGCTTACACGAAAAATAGGTATGAGCACCTTTATGAAAACACTAAAGTCTCCGCTATGGATACTTCACATACTCCTTTAACTCTAAGATATAAAAATGGTATGCATCTGAGTTTACATGAGGCCTCATTGGTTGATTACTCAAGCATGCAACTTTATAGCAACAAGACTACTTTAGTGTGTGATTTAGCTCCTTGGAGGAACGGAGATAAGGTAAGAGCGGAATTACCCCTTGAAACTCCGTGGAGAACGATAGTAATTGTGGAGGAGGCAAAGGATTTAATAGGTTCAAACTTAATTTTAAATTGTAATGAACCTAGTGTTCTAGAAGATGTATCCTGGATAAGGCCATCGAAATATATTGGGATATGGTGGGGAATGATTATAGGTAAGTGGACATGGGGAGAGGGTTTGAGGCATGGCGCTACTAACGATCGTGCAAAGAAGTACATTGATTTTGCATCTGAAAATAATTTTGACGAGGTTCTAATCGAAGGATGGGCCTCCGGGTGGGAGAGTTTATTTCCAAAAGACTCAGTTATCGTGAGTTTTACTCAGTCCACTCCTGATTTTGATCTTGCTATGATTCAAGAGTATGCACAGTCAAAAAATATCTCCCTTAAGGCCTATCACGAGACTATGGCCAACACTAAAAACTATCTAAGCCAGATAGATTCCGCATTTAGTCTTTTAAATAAACTAGGAATCAAAAATGTGAAAATAGGACATGTGGGATCCATGCTTGATAAAAAAGAGTATCACTACGGACAGTATGGTGTGAATTACTACAGAACCGTCTTAAAAAAAGCCCTTAAGCATAAATTAGGAGTAAACTTTCATGAACCCATAAAGGATACGGGTGAGAGAAGAACCTATCCAAATATGCTCACGCGCGAGGGTGCAAGAGGCAACGAGTTCAATGCCTGGCAAAATGGTAATCCGCCAAGCCATACGCTGATTTTGCCCTTCACAAGGTTATTGAGTTCACCAATGGACTTTACGCCTGGGATCTTTGATCTGCTATATGAAAATATCGACATCAATAATTCAGAGGAGTTTATTACAGAGTTTACATTTGTAGATAGCGGTAATGGATATGAAAACGTTAGGTATAAAGGGAGCGAGTCACTTTGGTTTGAGAAAGATATGAAATTAGTTAAAGCAGGAGATGAGAAAAATAGAATAAATATCTGGCGTCTAGATGAGCCTCTTCAGTACGGTGATTGGGAGTGGGGGATAGTCGCGGACAATCCCAGCATAAATAAGTTTAACATTTGGATCCCCGAAACATTGCCTGATTCAGAAAACAGGCGATTGATAGTTGATAAAAATGGACAAACTACCGGAGTTAGTACAATTGTGGCACCTAACTATAACCTACATGGTTCTAATAAGCCATCAATAATGGGTTATCCTCCATTAAAGCCGCAGAGGGTGAATACAACGCTATCTAAACAATTAGGCCTGTATGTAATTATCCATAGTCCACTTCAGATGGCCTCAGACTTTATTGAAAACTATGATGGAAACCCTGCATTTCAATTCATAAGGGATGTTCCCGTCACTTGGGACACAACAGTTGTTATAAATGGAGAGGTAGAGGATTTTCTTACCATTGCCAGAAAAGATAGAAATAGTTTTGATTGGTATTTAGGCGCAATAACAGATGAGGAGCCAAGGTCATTTGCAATTAGCCTCGGCTTTCTTGGTGACGGAAGCTACAGAGCATCGATTTACGCGGATAGCGATAGCACGGATTGGATTTTTAACCCCAGTGCATATACCATTACTGAAAAATTTGTGTCTAAAGATTCAGTAATCAATATTAGTCTTGCCAGTGGCGGTGGGCAGGCAATTAGGTTCAAACATATTCCATGAGATCATTTTGAGACGCAAAAACAATGAACATTAAAACCCATAATGGTAAATTTATCTATGATTAAAATACATCATCTTCTCGTGTCGGCTTTGATAATTCTCAGTAGCTGTGAAAAATCCAACCATACAAACCAAATGATTATTGATGAATATACCATTGAGATGCTTCAAAATGGTTATAAAAGCGGTGCTTTCACTGTTACTGATGTAGTCGAAAGGTATCTAGAAATGATAAAAGAATTAGACNAAAATGGTCCTAAGCTCAATTCTATGGTATGTATAAATCCTGATGCAATAAAAATAGCGCAGGATCTAGATAAAAAGCTTTTAGAAGACCCAGCAATAGGACCAATGTACGGTATTCCTGTTGTTTTAAAAGACAATATAGATACACGCGATAGGATGCCTACAACTGCCGGATCGAGAATTTTGAGGAACTCTTACCCAAAGCAAGACAGTTGGGTGGCGAAAAAATTAAGAGAGGCTGGTGCAGTTATAATTGGTAAAGCTAACTTAAGTGAGTGGGCTAATTATCGTGCATCTTATTCATCCAGCGGATGGAGCGGCATAGTAGGGCAAACTAAAAATCCATATGTTCTTGACAGAAACCCATGTGGTTCAAGCTCTGGATCAGCGGTTGCTGTGTCCGCTAATTTGTGTGCGTTGGCAATAGGTACAGAAACGTGGGGATCGATAATGTGCCCATCCAATGCTAATGGTGTCGTGGGAATAAAGCCTACGGTTGGTTTATGGAGCAGGTCTGGTATTGTTCCCATAAGCTATACCCAGGATACCGCAGGGCCGATGGCTCGCACAGTCACCGATGCAGTTAAGGTACTTGGCGCATTGACAGGTGTTGATAGCAGCGATATGAAAACAATTAATAGCAGGGGGCGATCATATTCTGATTACACTCAGTTTCTGCAAAAAGATGGTTTAAGTGGAAAAAGAATTGGTTACTTAACAACAGAAACTGGTAAGAATTTTATGGTAGATAGCTTAACAAATCTTGCCATAAAACAATTACAGTCAGAGGGCGCCAAAATAATCAAGTTAGATAATATTGTGGCTCCCGGCGCCTCAAAATTTTGCGAAACTGTTCTAGCATACGAGTTTAAGGATGGTGTAAATAAATATTTAAGTCAGTTAGATGAAAGTGTGCAAATCAAAAATTTAGAGGATGTAATAAGTGCCACCACAGGTGATAGTATTGAGATGAGATACTTTAACCTTAAGCGTTTAGAAAATGCGCAACAAAAATCAACGCTTGAAGATGAGGAATACAAGCAGGCGCTGGAGGCAATGCTAAGTGCATTTAGAGAAAATGGTATAGATAAAGTTATGGATCAAAATAATTTAGATGCCATCGTGTCTCCAACTGGTAGTCCCGCTTGGAAAACTGATTTAATAAATGGTGATAATTATCATCTTTCGACATCTGTATATGCCGCCTTATCTGGCTATCCAAACATAAGCGTCCCTATGGGTTTTGTTGATGATTTACCTGTTGGGCTATCTTTCTATGGAAGAGCATGGAGCGAGCCTGTTCTGATTGAACTTGCTTTCGCATATGAGCAAAGTACTGGGCACAGAGCAAAACCCAGTTTTCTAAACAGCGACGGGATATAGCTTATACAAAAATTTTGTAATATAGTGGATAAAGTCTTTTGTCTAATTTAGCTCAGGGAGAAAGGTTAAAACACCAATGAGGGCTATGTTCCAACCCAAAATACCGATGATCGTCCTTTTTTTCCTCTTGATTTTCAATGCTATTCCAATGATTTTTAGCCCTGTTGAATTCGATAAGGACTACATTGAGAATGGCATGAAGGTACCTTCAACGCAGGAGGGAAGTGTTTATGAAGGTCTCGCTGCACACAACAAAGCGGGCCTCGGAGCAGCTTTGGCAGGTCTCGCAATTGCAAAAACGCACTTTGTATTATTTCCTGAGCGATAAGTTCCCAAATGAAAGCAGCTATTGGACAGAATGGAAAATATACATGATATCAAATATTAGTTTGTAGGTATGCTTAGGATTTAATGAAACGGATTTTTATTGGCTTATTAGTCTTTTGTATTACCTGCTGGACAGTAGCGGGTCTTTACTATNCNGGGAGGGAGATCATTTTCTTTAAAAATATGGATGTCACAAATGCACTAATAACGCTTATTATCTTTTGCGCGGGAAAAAATATTACCGATGTTTATTTCTACAATGCTACTAATCACGTATCAATACTCTATGGTTTTATCATTTATGCACTGATAATTACTGGGTTTATCATATTGGGTGAAATCCTAGTTTCAATATTTTATGTGTATATTGCATTTTTAGTCATAAATGCGCTTTTTCGAAAACTTGATAAACAATGGTCCCACCTGTTTGACAGCGAGTTTTATTTTATAATTCTCAAGGAGTATAAATTTTGGTTCAAGGAAAAATTATCTAGATATAACTTTATCAGTTAATTATTTTTATAACCATAGGTTTTGATTTCTCTAGTAAACATCAATGATATTAATCGCACGGAATGGGTCTTTTATCCCGTTAATTTATTAGTCTTTAAAAAATAAAAGTAGATGCTCATTAGCAACCATACCATTTTGGGAAAAAATTAAGTTATGAAAATTGAAATTACTGACTACCCTAACTCCTACCTAAAGGTCAATATGGAAGAGGGAGATTCTATAACAACAGAAAAAAGCAGTTTTATTCTTTCCAGTGGGCAATTCACAGCTAAAAACATTCTTGAGATTGGCAGTTATAAAAACCTAATCGCTAAGATTGCAGGAAAGAGCCTATCGTATGTTGAATATATGGCAAAGCAAGATCTAGAAATGTATCTGGGACCACGTGATAATTCAGAGCTGAGACTTATTAAAATTGATCCTCAAAAACCAATACTTATAAGGGCAAATAGTCATTTTGCTAGAACATCAGGTGTGGAATTGAAGCTTCTAGATAACAAACTCACTAAACTTGTTGAGGATGGAATTTGGATGGACGTAATTGGTAAGGGCTACCTTGTCTTGAAAGGATATGGCAAGATCATTGAAAAAGCAGTTAGTCCCGTCTCGCCTTCGCTCATAGAGGTAGATGCATTAATGGCATATGAAAAAAATCTCGATTTCAAAATAATTGATGCAAAAATAAAAGATGAAGTAAGCCAGATACTAAAAAGTGGTGCAGAAGTACCTTTCAGTATTAAGGGCGATGGTAAAGTATGGTTGCAGTCAAAGGCTAAATTTTCTCTTGATGAGTAATTGTAGTAAAAGATATTAATTCTATTTCTTACTGTTATCCTCTATTGCCATTAAATAGGAAGCAGAGTTCATTTAGATGATTATTAAAATTGATTCTCATTAAACCTCAGGCTAATATCAATAGTTAATACTGGTATTTTATTTAATATTTAAACCGGCCATACTATGATCCTAAACTCATCCCCCAACCTAATTTTTTAAGCATCTGATTTGAATAAGGTTTATCACATTTCATCGATATTGTTTCTTCTGCCTTTTCTATATGGAGCAGTAACGGAGAGACATGGCAGCAATTTCTACGGCGAATGGGAGCTTGATACTAGGCTGACAATGGCGGAGAATAGTATAAGAAACATTGATCTTGATTTTAAAACTAATATCAAAATTACATTTGGCTTTAATGGCACTTACACTGAAGAATATTTAAATCATACAATAACTGGATCATGGTTTCCACACAATGAGAATCTAGTAGAATCTAGAACAGATTCTGATATCAAAATCAAAAAGCTAAAAGAGCACATACGACAAAAAATAAAATCTGAGAGCAATGATAAAAATAAAATGATCAGATTGCTTCAGAGAATGCATAGGTTAAATAGAATATCAACTAAATCTTTTAAATTTAGAAATAATTACATTTATGCTTATGATAAACAACACAGTTGGATCCTAGTCTTTACAAAAAGAGATAAGAATTGAAAATTCTCAGAATTTTTACTAATCTGGGGTATCTCTTCGTTTCGTACCTACTGTTAACGCTTTTCAATGGATGCGAACCGTCGCCAAAAATGGTTACATACGGTTCCAATGAATACTCTCAGCTTGACTTTGATGGAACCGGTTTTGATTATTCGCCGCTTGAGGGTAGTTACATAGAAGCGTGGGCTGGAAAAAACTTTAGTATAGCTCGCGTTGGTAATGAAAATCCAAATCAGGACCAGGATGGTCCAGGAACACTTTCACCTGGTTTGTATTGTAAGGGTGACAATTCGATGGGGCAATGTGACTTTCCTGACACCCTATTTAGTGACGTTGCTGGTGGTAGGTTCCATAAAATGGACCTGGGATTTAATCACGGGATTGCTACGGTATTTTCAGATACAACCGGTGTCAATACACTGGCATATTATCAGTTTGGTACTGATCTATATCTATGGGGCGATAATTCATATGGCCAATCCTCTTTTCCAGAGATCCCTGACACTAGTCTTATTTTTATGGTATCTGCTGGTGGGAATCATAACGTAATTCTTATCGGTGATTCTCTTAGGATGATAGATAACAATTTTGATTATTACTATAATGACGATGGTGCATATTTGGTACCTGCGAATACAAGCTTAATTGCATGGGGTGACAATTCGCAAGGGCAGTGCGATATACCAGATCGTTTTAATCCAATACCCGATAACATAAGGATTTTAGATATTGATGCTGGTGAAAACCATACAATTGTTGCTTATGATTCGTCAGGCACAATAAAAATAGCCGCATGGGGTGATAATTCCATGGGGCAGTTAGAAGTCCCAGGGGTTAATGTTTTAAATAGCGAGACTAAACTTCTAGAAATCCACAGTGGTTATAATCACAATGTGGCTATTTTATACGATGAGAATGTCAATTACGAGGATATCCTTTTTGAAACTGAAATTTTAGATACGTTATTTGTCAGGTTGGGATCACCATATCAGCAGGTGATGCAAAACGTGCAGAAATATCATCCTGTTTCATTCTTTTTTTGGGGTGACAACAGCTTCGGTCAATGCGATGTACCAGAACTAACTGGTCTTTTTGAAGAATTTGGTATTGGTGGTAATCATAACACTCTCGCATCAGCAAAAGATTGGGTTATCGACTTTATTCCAGGCGGCTTTTATGGTCCAGGTTGGGGATATGGTGAGACATTAGGTTATCCAATACCTTCATCGCCGCGTAGAGAAATCACAAGCTGGGGTAAGAATGATTTTGGGCAGTTAGATTTTCCTGAGGAGTATTATATAGGCTTCAGTATGCAATATGGGTCCGACGGTGGTGCACCAATTTTATATCCAAATTCGCCCCCAAAGATTACGGGAGGTGGTGATCATACAATGGTCATTGGTAGTCATATAACGAGGTCACCAATGATTGATTACAATAATCCATTTCAATTTAACGGAGAGCTTGACGATTCTCTGTATCAAACCATAACACTTCGTAATATAGGCCCAGATACATTATTTATTGATTCTGTATTTATTGTTGATAATATTACAGACACGAGCAGTCATCCATTTTACATACAAAGTCTTCCCGATGATTTCATACTTTTTGGCGATTCCACCTCTTTTGAGATTTATTGTGTTTTTGATACCTCAGCAGAAATTAACGAATCGGCACAGCTTCATATATACTCAGAGGGATGGTGGAAAGATTCTACTCAGATCCTAATCAGCTCATACTTTGCGCCGCGGGTAGAAATTGCAGATGTTGAATGGTTTAGAGGTCATCATAATGAGACAATAAGCAATGGTGTTAAGATTTATAATACAGGCAATGTAACAGCCTACCTGGATAGCTTTAGAGTGCCTGACTATTTTATATCTGAGCCGCTTGGTGAATATGATTATATAGAACCAGGAGACTCATTGACCATATTTTTATCAACTACCTTGCCCCATTTTCCGATAGATACTATTGCAGCCGCATCATTTTATTTCAGCAATTTTCACTCGATAAACCGATCAAAAAATCTTCGTTCCATGAGATACTTAGTGGAAGGGGATTTTATTACGAACACCCCGTTTGGCAGAAGTGGAATTAATAGCTGTGAAAATATCAGCCTTCCAAATAATCCAGGTTCTAGCTATATATTTTACATGGAGAACATAGCAGGGTCACATTTAAATGTTTTCCACTATGATTTTGGCCACCTAAAATCGGATGAACCCGCTAACTATGCATCCAAGATTGATTCATTGAATCTCCATTTTAGTGATAATATGTCTTTTGTAACCTTCCTCGCCTCTGATATTGATAATTTTTTGCAGGAAAACGGTGATCCCAGCTGGGATGAGTGCGAGCCTCTTTATGGAGAATTTTTGCACCACGATAATTTGATAATTATAAAAAATAGTTTCTTTGAAAACCTTTTTAGCGATGATGTCGAATCAGTGATTATAAACGGTACAAAGGTGGCGTACATTGACACATTTAATCTGGAAAATCTAACTAGTTCTATTCAAAATGAAATCAACGCTTGCGGCTACAATTGTCTTCCAAACAATGCGATCGATATCGTTGCAGATACAATCGAAATAATGATCCCCCAGTTAGCTACCGTCGTCGATTCTGTAGAAATTCAAAATATCACCGGTTACAACTTAGAATTTTCTCTTGAAACCCGGTCTGGCACTTCAGACGCAAAATCATTTGCCTTAAATAGCCAATGGCACAGGCTCAGTGCGCCAATAGGCGGTTTTTCCTCGCCTATTACAATTTCATTATGGTTTAAACCATCAGAGACTAACTGGGCGAGTGGCGATATCTTCACTACCTTTTTTGCCCCTTCTTCTGATTTAGGTGGAGATGCCCCCTGGCAGATAATCATTGATGATAATGTTCCATGGCTTCAAATTGGCTGGAAAGATGAGAATACGTATGCCCTAGCAAGTCCCCCGTTAGTGTGGGATCATTGGCACCATGCGGTGTTCGTTCATGATCTGCCAAACCAAAGCATGAAAATTTTTCTTGACGGTGAGCAGGAAGTAGATGTCAACATTTCTAATGATTTAGGTTTCAATAATCTCTTAGGCGTTAACCTTACGGATAATGGCACCTACACCGGATTATTGTCACAGACTGCTATATGGAATAACGCCCTAACCCAAGCAGAGGTTATGGCGGTCCATGAAATGGGACCAGACGCAGATTTGACTATCGAGAGTGATGTTTATTCAAGTGCATCAAGCCTGTATGCGTATTGGAAAATGGATGGTAGCATGGACGATAATAGCGGTAACGGATTTAACGGCACATGGTACGGTTGGAATGTAGGAGATTGGGTTGTCGATATTGCTCAGACAGGACCAGCTTGGATGTCTTTATTAACAAACAGCAATCAATCATTAAGTCAATTTCAAACAGCTAAACTTCCAATATCATCATCATCTGATAGTTTAACTCCTGGGAACTACTATGGTAATATCATGCTTTACCCAGAACATAATGAGTATATTTTTGAAGATGTTGTAATTAAATTAACCGTGACTGAGATGCTATCATCTTCATATGATAATCCTGTTCCAGAGCAGTATACTCTTTATCAAAACTATCCAAATCCTTTTAATCCAGTCACAAAATTGACCTATGATATTCCCGAGGGGACATTTGTTTCGTTGAATATATTTAACATGATGGGCAAAGTGGTAAAAACTTTGGTTAATGAGGAGCAGGAGAAAGGACGTAAAATTATAGAATGGGACGCTACAGATAACAACGGGAACAAAGTTTCCTCCGGAATGTATTTCTACAGCATTCAAACACCTGAATTCAGTCAGACTAAAAAGATGCTACTTCTTAAATAGTGATGAATAATTAGCATTATATTGTTTTTTGCCCATTGATTTACTTCAGTATTCTTTAATATATTTGTCTATGAAATTAACTATAATATTATCAGCAATTGGTGCTATCTCAGGTTTTGCTTATGCTTCATTACTTGGTTGTGAATCTGTCTGTGGGCTTGGCTCATCGGCACTTAACACTACCGTGTATGGCGCTTTTGCCGGCCTAGTTCTAGCGTTTCCAATTAATAAAAGAATTAAGAAAAAATAGTTTTCGCTGGTTCTTACTTGAATCGTGGCAACAATTTTAACTTAAACAAAAAACCTCACTGTGTGAGGTTTTTTGTTTTGCGTGCTATTTTTTTATAATCTTTAACTAATGTAGGTATCTCTGAATATTTTGATTGTCGATGTTGAATAAAATCTCTATATCATTTTCAACGTCTGTGACGACAACTACAGTTTTATTTTTCCTCTTCGTTTTTACAAAAATTAGCGCGGAAGAGCCATTGAGCGTAGGGTTTTGGAACGTTGAAAACCTGTTTGACTTGGAAAATCATCCTGATAAAAATGACGATGAATTTGCTCTAGGTGGCAGGAAAAATGTTACCGCGGAAATTTATAATAAAAAAATTAGGCACACAGCAGAGGTGTTAGAGGACCTAAATGTGGATGTTCTGGGGTTGTGTGAGGTTGAAAATGAGAGAGTCCTCATTGATCTTAATAATGCATATCCCAAACGAGACTATAAAATTGTGCACTATGAATCCCCAGATGAGCGTGGAATCGATAATGCCTTATTTTATGATCCAAACAAATTTTTTCTTTCATCAAGCAGGCCAATTGTAAATGTTTTGCCATCGGGAGATAAAACGCGTGACATACTGCACGTGGAAGGCATCTATGCCGGCAATTTACTCCATGTTTTTGTTAATCATTGGCCATCAAATTATGGCGGCAAGGAAAAATCTATACCCAAAAGGGCATCCACCGCTAAGGTAATATTAAGAGAAGTGTCAAAAATAATGGAATCAAACAGTGGTTCTGAAATTATATTAGTTGGTGATTTTAACGAGGATCCCAATGATCCTAACATCGAAAAACTGTTGGACGCTGGCCTCGAAAGCCTCATGCTACCCATGTTGGATAAACCAAAAACTGGAACATACGTTTACAGGGGTAAGGATTATTTATATGATCAGATCATTGTAAATTCTGGTCTGAGGGATAAAAAAGGTCTTTCGATTTTAAATAATTCTGTGAGCATTTTAGACCAACCTAAGTATCGACAGCAGGAGGGCAGGTACGCGCACTACCCATTTAGATTCTGGGCTGGTAACAGACTATTGGGTGGCTATTCCGACCATCTAGCAGTTAAAATACAGATAGTAAAACTATAAGCACGCCACCTCTATTTTCATGGTGTCAATGGTAATATACATTGGCAGCAACTCCCCACACGTAAATCTGTATCACCCAGATCGTTAAAAGGAGGCCTGCAAAGTAATACATTTCAACCTCCGGGTATTTATTTTTTACAAAGGTAACGATCATTGCAGTAGATGCAAAATAGCAGACAAGCAGGATTTGGTATAGTGGTAACTTATTCACAGCGATTGTGAAGTTACATTTTAAGGTTTCAAAAAGTTCAAGAAGTAACACGTATATTGATTCCAGCAATTATTAATATGTTAATCTAGATATGTTCAATTAGGAAACTCAAACCCAAAGTTTATTTGTTTTGAGGTGGTTGAGATAGTTATATTATGAACGTTATGAGCGTTTTATTAAAAGAGAAAGGTATATAATGTTTTTACTACTATTAATACTATCCATTGGAATAACCTACTCCGAGACAGCATACGTACAGATATTTCACAACAAACCTTATGAGACTGTTGACATATATGTTGATGGTCAACCATACTATGTAGGACTAAAGTATCAGGAGAGCCTAAGGCCAGTCAATGTTCCGCTCCAGTCTAAAATTGGAGTCGCACCTAGAGGTTCAGACGTTGAAAAGTCAATAAGGTTGAACCTTATAGACCAAAAAAAGTACATGCTCGTGATTAATGGAGTTTCGGAAAATCAAAGTTATCCAACAGATTTAAAACTATTAGAGTTGGAAGATTATGAGGATGAAAATCAGTTAGTTGGGTTAAAATTTTTACATGGAATTGCTGATGCCTCTCCTCTTGATATATACCTGAATCGCGATCTAATAATTCAGGGCCAGAGTTATGGAGAAATTAATGATTTAATCGGGATACCAACAGGCTCCTATGTAATGGATCTTACCAAGACCCGCAGTACTGAAATAATTGCTAGATTCAATCTAGAGCTAACAAGTGCTGGCCAAGAAAGTGCCCTTCTATTAGCGACCGGATTTCTGAGGCCTTCATTGGAGGATTCTTCGCTATCCATGATCATTTCAGCTTATGATGAAGATCCTGTGAAATTTGAGCCCGCTGAATCATTCCTTCTCGGGACTACTTATGAAGATTTAGAAATTCCCACAGATTTTTATGTTTTGCAAAATTATCCAAATCCATTCAACCCAACCACCAGTATTGAATACGACATATTTGACGATTCATTTGTAAAAATAACAGTATTCGATATGGCAGGAGGCATAGTTAATGTCTTAGCTAATGAGAAACAAGATGCTGGAAGGAAAAAAATAGTATGGAATGCGACTACAGACGTAGGCGCACCATTAAGCTCAGGTATCTATTTTTATAAAGTTGAGGTAAACGGTTCACATCAAATAAAAAGGATGATGTATTTAAAATAAGAATTGTCATATTCTGGAGGTCGGGTATTGCACCGGCCTCTGGCTTATAGTTGAGTTTATCAAACTCCACGCATAAAACTCTTTTGAAAAATAAATCCCATCTACCTGAAAAATTATGTAAAACATGCGGTTTGCCCTTCTCGTATAGAAAAAAATGGCGCAACAATTGGGAGGATGTGAAATATTGTAGTGCACGCTGTAGGGGGAATAGAAACCTATTACTGAAACTTAAAAAGAAGGTGAGTTCAGGTCACAATGATTGATATAATGTGGTTCAGAAGAGATCTTCGCCTTGAGGATAATCCAGCTTTAGATTCAATCTCCAAGCGCTCTAGGGTCGCCGCCCTATACATTTTTGATGTTGAAATTATGCAAGGAAGCGATTACAGCATAATACATCATAATTTTATTGAAGATTCTATATCAGACTTGACTAATAATTTTATCTCATCAGGAGGAGAATTCAATGTTTTTTACTCAAAAACAATTGCAATATTTGACTTGATTCACAAAAAATACGGCATAAAAAAAGTATTTTCTAATCACGAGACAGGTAATTGGATAACGTTTAACAGAGATAAGATTATCTCCGAGTATTTCATTCAAAACAGAATAGACTGGGTAAAATTGCAAACAAATGGGGTTATTCCAGGATTAAAAAATAGAGACGGCTGGTCATACAAGTGGAACGTTAAAATGAACGAACCAATTTTACCAATTCCTAAGCTTAATAAATTTATTAAGATTGATATTGAGGATAATGTATCAAGAATTAAGATAAACAATAATGGAACTGTTTCAAAAAAATTATACGAAGGAGGTACGAGGCGAGGTAAGTATATTTTGGAAAAATTTTTAAACAAGACTGGACAGCACTACTCCAAGAACATATCAAGCCCTCTTAAATCAGAGCATAGTTGTTCTAGGCTAAGCCCCTACCTAACATATGGTAATTTGTCAATGAGGCAGATATATCAAGCCACCAAAGATAGACAGTCGGAATTGCGTCAGCTGAAGATAAGGAATGGTTGGTTGAAATCACTTTCATCTTTTTCATCCAGGCTACGCTGGCATTGCCACTTTATCCAAAAACTGGAGATGCAGCCCGATCTTGAGTTTACAAATATGGTACGAGCATTTGACAATCTGAGACCTGATATTAATGAAGACTACTTGAGCCGATGGAAGAACGGCGAGGTAGGATTTCCCATGGTAGACGCTTGTATGAGATTTTTAAAGACAAATGGATGGATTAACTTCAGAATGAGGGCAATGCTAGTGTCTTTTGCATCTTACAATCTGTGGATTGACTGGAGAGTAACCTCTAAGTTTTTAAGTAATTACTTTATTGATTATGAACCGGGAATACACTACAATCAATTCCAAATGCAATCCGGTGTAACAGGAATTAATGCAATTCGAATTTATAATCCGGTCAAGCAACAAGCAGATCACGACCCCGATGGTAAATTTGTAAGAAAGTGGTGTCCCGAGCTGAAAAATGTTCCGCTTGAATATCTTCAGTACCCGCACCTTATGTCGGGGAAAAGACAAAAAATTTCAGAATGTATCATCGGTAAAGACTATCCAGAACCTGTGGTTGATTTAAAAATATCATCGCTAAGAGCGAGAAAATATATTTATGGCATTTTGAGTAAGTCTGAAACAAAAGAGGAGGCATCTGCCGCATACCAATTTCATGGAAGCAGGAGGAAGAGTAAACGATGACATTTGTTTGGATGGGAACGATCCATGTTATTTGACGTTATAATTGTTGGCGCAGGACTATCTGGCACCTATCTTTCGAGGGAACTACGAAATGAGGGACTGAGGACTATAATAGTTGAAAAAAGTAATGGCGTTGGAGGTAGGCTTTGCACAAAACCGCTTGGAAGCAATATCGTGGATTATGGTTGTCAATACATTAATCCGAAGAATGACGAGACAAAATCTCTGGCTATCGATTTAGAAAATTCAGGCCTACTAAAAAAGAAATTAATCAGTAAAAACAAAGAGGTCTACATAGCACCATTTGGCTTAAAAACAGTACCACAGTATCTTGCTTATGGTAGCAAAGTACTGATAAATGAAACCGTTCGTAGAATATCTTTAAATACGCGAAATTGGAACGTAAGAACCGATGCATTAGAATTAGAGTCAAAGCTGATTGTGTTTTCAATGCCTGTTCAACAAGTTAGGGAAATCTTAGAGAGCTGTGATATTAAGAATCTGGATTTACCAAGCGCTAAGTACTCGAGTTTTTACACATGTACTTTCTCCAGTTCGGATCATATTATTGAAAAAACTATTGATTCTAAACCTGATATACCTTGGATATGTAACAATACAAAAAAAGGTTTAAGAAACTTAGAAGATACTTTCACAGTGAATTTTTCTGATTCACGCTCAGATAGTTTGATAAAGCTGCCCAAAACCGATAGGCTTAATTTCGTCGAGAACGCTTTGAAGGAAACTGGATTTTATAATGTAAAAAACATTGGTATCCACTATTGGAAATACGCTTACACCGAAAACCAAACCAATCAAGATTTCTTCTATGATAGCAACATAAAAATCGGAATAATTGGAGACTCATATTCTGTCGGAAAAGTGGATGGAGCTGTCAAATCAGCTAAATTAATATGCAATGAATTAAAAGAGGAGTTTTAGCTGGTTATTAAAGCAGCCGAGATTATCTAATCAGTAATGTATTGATTCGTATTATTTGAACCATGAGAACAATCTAGATCTTTTTCTTTTATTTTTATCAGTTTTAATTGGGTTTGATGCTTTCTCATTCATTTGATTATTAGCGCAACAACTTGCAGTGCAGCCACCTTTTGTTGACATTATTTCATTAAAACTGTTGTCCTGACTCTTTTTAATATTTTCGTTTACTTTACCTTCCACAGCTTTTCCATTGATTTGGGTTGTCTCATCGATAGAGCTAGAACTTAAGGTGNTATCGACTGCACCTTTTGCATGAGCTAGATTTAAAAGGAAAACATAACAGATGATTAACTGTCTGTTTATTGATGGAATTAGTTTTTTCTCTCTGGTCATTTATCGCTAATTAAAAATCTTCATTAAGATAATATCGAGAATATTATTCACAATCCTTACATTGTCCTAGAAAAATTTGCTCTGAACTTCTCACATTATATTCAGGAATCGATGGAGTGGAAATTTTCATGGGTAAACAAGTTGAAATGCCACAATCTTCACACAAAAAGTGGGGATGTGTTGATTGATTTTTCAGAGTAGGATCTCCGTTTACTCCTTTGGCGTACCGTTTTAGTCCATTATTATCAATAAAAGAATGTATAAGTCCTGAATTTTCCAGTCTATTTAAAATCCTATAAACTGTAGTCTTATTCATTTCTTTTTTAAATTTTTCCACTAATTCAACAACTGGAAAAGCTATTCTTTCCCTCTTAAATAATTTTAGCAATAATTTTACTGGCTCTGTTTCTCTGGATATAGACATAAAATTTATTGCAACTTTGTTGCAATAGTTGCAAAATTTAAAGTGTTAATTAAATATCTTTTCATAACTTTTTCAAATTACAACTAAAAAGAGACTACAATCTATGCAAAAATTACCCGTAACCGTCCTCTCTGGATTTCTCGGAGCTGGAAAAACAACAGTATTAACGCATGTACTAAATAATAGAGAAGGGAAAAAAGTTGCAGTAATTGTAAATGATATGAGTGAGATCAATATTGATGAATCTTTAATCAAAAATGATGTTAGCTTAAGCCATCAGGAGGAAAAGTTGGTAGAAATGAGTAATGGTTGTATTTGCTGCACCCTAAGAGAAGATTTACTTGTTGAAGTAACAAACTTAGCTAAAGCAAATAAATTTGACTACCTACTCATAGAATCAACAGGTATATCTGAACCATTACCTGTAGCAGAAACTTTTACCTTTGAGGATGAGAATGGTGTCTCACTTTCTGATGTATCAAAGTTAGATACGATGGTAACAGTTGTTGATGCGGTTAATTTCACTAAGGATTATTATGAAGCAAAATATCTTAAAGAAGTTGGCGAATCTTTAGGTGATGAAGATCATCGAAGCGTGGCTGATCTACTTGTTGATCAAGTTGAGTTTGCTGATATTATACTTATAAGTAAAACAGATTTAGTACAAGATAATGAAATTGAGAAATTAAAAGCTGTTATTAAAAACCTAAACACGCACGCGCGCATTGTTCCAATATCAAAAGGTAATGTGCCTTCTGGAGATATATTAAATACTGGTCTGTTTGATTTTGAACGCGCGCAGCAAGCTCCAGGATGGTTGAAAGAACTTCGTGGTGAGCACATTCCTGAAACAGAGGAGTATGGTATTAGTAGTTTTGTCTACGAGGCAAGGAGGCCTTTCTATCCAAAGAAATTTCATGATTTTCTCCATAGAAAAGATCTCTCCGGTAAACTGATTCGTTCAAAGGGATATTTTTGGCTCGCATCCCGCCCTCAATTTGCAGGTAACTGGAGCCAAGCGGGTGGGATAGCGCATCATGGCTATGCAGGCATGTTCTGGAAAGCAATCCCGGAATCCAGATGGCCGACAGATAAAGAGTCCATAGATTTTATTAAAGAAAAGTGGATTGAGCCTTTTGGTGACATGCGCCAGGAATTAGTGTTTATTGGCCAAGGATTAGATCAGGATAAAATAATAAAACTACTAGATGAATGTCTTTTATCAGATGCTGACTTATTATTAGGAAAGGATCATTGGTCCCAATTTCCTGATCCTTTTCCTGAGTGGGGTACAACAGCATGATAATAGAAACAAAAACCCCAAAGCAAATTATCGCCCTAAACAATATCCCTTCGTGCCATAGAACTGATGATTTATCAAATATTTCTGAGATTTACAGAAAACAGGTTAATATCTGTATATGGCACAGAATTCTAGGTAGGGAATTAACATCATCCAGCGAATATATTCTGGATAGCAGCCCAAATATTGAATTTTCTGAAGTTCTTGACACTAAAAATGTAGTCAAGTCTCTAAAGTCATTTTTTGGGACAAGCGAAAAAATGTTACCTTTTTTTAAAGACGTCTGCAATCTGGTTGATACATTTTCTGGATTGTTCCATCAAGAAAAAGTTTGGTTAAGACTGGATGGAATAGATTATCCCATGTGTCCGCGTTTTCATACTGACAGACTTAAATGTCGTTTGGTTACAACATATGTAGGTCCATCCACGGAATGGATCCCTCATCATTTAGTGAACGCAAATAAGCTAGGCCACGGTAATGAAGGTAAACATGACAATGAATCAGGATTATATCCAAGCGAAAATAATATTCAACAACTAGACACTGGTCATGTGGCACTTCTTAAGGGCGAAAGCTGGGAGGGAAATGAGCATGCAGGGATAGTTCATCGTTCCCCAAATAGTGGAGGGTCTTACAAGCGTTTATATTTGACTATAGACTTTTTAGAAACATATTTAAACATCTTCGGAAATGTATTCGGCCTAAAAGAGACTTAAAAATTATTATTTGTAAGCATTATGATATTATGAAGCGGATGTAGGCTTGGTAGATTAATCCGCTGTTCGCAGGGAGCTTAGGTTATCGTCCGCGCTGGATAATTAAAACTCATTAGAACTTAGCTAAAAACAGTAAGATCGTTGCCTTCGAGGCTTGTGGTATATTCTTTCAGGCTGGTGTAAGCTGGTGGAGATATTCCCTGCCCATTAGTATTAAAGCTACCACCGTGACCAGAGGTACACATAGTGACACCGTTATTAAATGGTTCGAGTGGATATGATGAATGTGTACATCTATTTTGAAACGCTCTAACTCCATCACCAACTCGTACAAGCACAAGTCCGCTTGGATCGATTGAATTACCGTTTGTAACTACTGAGCCACCATCTGTTAATAAAGCTGTAAAGCCAGTTGATGTTATATCAAAAAGTAGCTCATCACCATCACCTCCAGAGGTTGGGGATTCGACAACATTATTTGTACAACTTTGGATAAGTGAGATACCCGTACCAGCCATGCAAGCGCATAGCGCTTTTGCGGAAGTATTTAAAAATTCTCTTCTTTTCATATGATTGCCGCAGTTTTATTTACTATGATTGCAATATCAATTTTTTTTGCTGGTTGGAAACTCCACCATGTGTAAAAGTAGTAAATAACTGATATAACAAAAAAAATTAGTAAGTATATTGTCCAGCGAAATAGTTTTTGCATATTTAATATTGCTAAATTAAAACTAAATCTGCTCTTGTTTCCAAACATTTTGACATTATAATATGATATATCTACGGGATAATACTCTATTTAAGCACATTATACTTACTCTGGTAGTCTTTTTCTGGATGGCGTGCGAAGATTCACACTCAGACTACAATACGATCTATAATTTTGATTTACACCCAGCTGGAAGGGTTTCATCATTAAAAATGACCGCTAGTGAGTATGAAAACTATATCAGCAATGATGGTTTCTCTGATCCAGCTATAAGAATTCCTATCATCCAAGATATTTATGAAAGGTTTCCGGATAAATACGACTTTATTTTTCTTGTTTTGAATGAGCCCTCTATACCAACAGGTTTAAATTATTACGGAAAACTAATTGGTGTATCAAATGATATTGAGGGGATCGGACTCAGTAAGTATGATTACAGCTCTGAATATGGCTCTTCTGGTAAGCTCAAGGCTATTATGCAGCTTACAGGACTAGAATATCTTAAATACGGCCCAGCTCTTCACGAGATAGCACACCAGTGGGCGAACTTTGCCCTGCTAACACACTCGGTTGATGCCCAGGGACAGAACATTAGTTCATTCCCATATGGCAGTCACTGGGGTTTTACAGGCGGTAGTTCACCAGGTCAGTTAGGCGGTTTCAATCAAAACACATTGGTTGAAAATGGAAATAGTTCATACACAGTTGATGCATTTGGTACTTTTGCTAATGGAGGTAATGGGGTGCCTTACAATGAGCTAGAATTGTACCTAATGGGTATGCTACCATTATCTTCAGTTTCTAGCTTTGATGTATTCACCAATATTACATCCTTGACGATCAACCAGTCGACTTGGGACTTCACAGCTGAAACAAGAACAACATACGGCCCTGTAACTTTGGAAAACGCTCTAGGAGAGAGGGTTCCATCCTTCACGGATTCCCAGAAGGATTTTAAATTACTTTTGATTGTGATCACAGATGATAATCTGTCTGATGATGAGTGGAGTAGGGTAGATGCAACAGCTGAATGGTTTTCAAAAAATGGCGATGATGGAACCAGTCTTTTCAATTTTTGGGAGGCAACAAATGGAGTTGGCTCAATAACAATAGAAAATTAGAGCAGCATATGNTACGAATAATCTCGTTGATACCCAGTGCCACNGAAATAATTCACAGACTCGGGAGCGGTGGATTATTGGTTGGTGTGTCGCACGAGTGCGACTATCCAGAGATTGTTACTGATCTTCCTATTTGTTCATACCCACGGTTTAATAGCGAGGGAAATAGTGTTGAAATTGATACCCAAATTAAAACAATCTTAGAAAATGCTTTATCTATATATCATATCAAGAAAGAAGAAATATCAAAGTTAAAGCCAGACTTGATTATCACTCAGTCGCAATGTGATGTTTGTGCCGTGAGTCTTTCAGATGTCAGAAAATCCCTTCAAGAAATATTGCATATTAATCCTAAAATTATATCACTTGAACCTAAAAACCTTTGTGATGTATGGAGTGATATCAGGACGATTGCAGGCGAGCTAAATAAGAATGANGTTGCTGATGAAATGATAGACAGCTTCCTGGATACAATATCAAATATTAGAAATTCTAGAGGAAATACTTCTGGACCTACCGTTGCCTGTGTAGAGTGGATTGAACCGCTTATGTTTGCAGGTAACTGGGTACCTGAGATGGTGGAGATAGTCGGTGGTATAAATCAATTCAGTGAGAAAGGGGAACACTCATCATGGTCCGATCCCAAGGAGCTTTTCGATTTGGATCCAGATATAATCATTTTTATGCCTTGCGGTTACTCAATGAAAAAGACTAAGAAAGAATTAGATAGAGTTTTATCGCTCGATGGGTGGAAAGACCTTAAATCAATCAAATCNGGNGNTGCCTATTTAGTTGATGGAAGCCAGTTTTTTAATAGACCAGGCCCAAGATTGCTAGACAGTATTAAAATTCTAGATGAAATTATAAATGCAAAACAGCCAAGTAGCTACCAGGGCATTGGGTGGTTGAGGGTATAGAAATTATATTGATATGCTATACGTTTTAATAGGTGTCATTTCCCCAATTGTATTAAATGGCATTCATATGCTAATCGGTATCATGGTATTAAAAAAATATAATAGTATATCATCTCTTGGATTTTCGGGAGTTAGTTTTGTCACAAAAACACTTGGTATGCTTTATCTAACATGGCTAGGAGTTTCAATTCTTCAATTAAATTATAAAATTTTCGTACCACTACTCGCCTTTTTTTGGTTTATNNCCCATATTGTAGAGGCTTTTGTNATNCAGTATTACATAAAAAAATAAGAAATAGAAAAGATTATAAAATCTTTGATTAGCGGTTTGAAATTTTTTGAGCGCACACTAATTATCCTAGTTATACAATTGACCTAAATATTCCATTCAACTACACTTAATCAGATTCAAAAACAAAGATAATTCTGTCATTAAGAAAGTGAAGATAAAGTATACCACTTAGCGATTCAATAAAAAGCAAAATATCTAGTAATAAATATCGACCATATATATTTATTTACATTTTAGTATTATTGATAATGGAAAAAATCATTATTTTTATATAGTATTTATTAATTAACAAAGGAATCGAAATGCATTACAGAGTAACCAAAGTTTATCATGAAGAAGGCAAAAGAGAGGAATTAGTCGAGGTTTTAGATTCAAAAAAAGAAATATTAGATACTTTTGAAGGTCTAAAGTCTGTGCGTATGGTAGGAGTTAGTGAAACAAGTACGATTGCAGTCTCTGAATATGAAACTGAAGAGCATCTCAAAGCAGTAGAACATAAGTTCCAAGAAGTTATGATGGATTTAATGCCTCTAATGACTTCGCCACCTGAGGTGCATAATGGCGATGTTTTTTGGAGCTACGAGAATTAACCATAATCTTGGACGTTTATTTAATTATGTTGGCCACAGCATTATTATAAAATTTTAGTAAAGACTCATTAACAAATTAGAATAGCATGTGAATGAATATTTTTAATGAGCAAAGCATGCTAGCCATCCATCTAGTATTGGCATCAATAATGGTTGGCGTGATATGGGTAATTCAGCTAGTACACTATCCATCATTTAGATACACTGATAAAGAGAAATATGTATCGTTTCAAATTTTCCACATGCGAAATATTTCATTTATCGTTATGCCTGTAATGACATTAGAATTCTTATCTGGACTATTATTGGTTTTATATCATAGCAATCATGTATCTTTGTTAAGGATATCTTTTTTTCTGTTGCTAATTATTTGGTTGGTTACTGCATTATTTTTTGCTCAAATTCATCAAAAGTTATCTAAAGGCTATGACGAGACCTTGGTAAGGAAGCTGGTAAGTCTCAACTGGATAAGAACCTTACTTTGGACCATAAGGTCCTTTTTAATTACCTATTGTTTAATTGGATATTGATGTGAATTAAGTATGCGAAGTTTTACAATTCCTATCATACTTGTTTTAATTTTCATAATGAATATAAAAGCTGAAACCATTTATGATTTTCGCTCAAGCGAAAGCTTGAGAGATTGGCAGGTCGTGGATGATGGAGTAATGGGTGGAAGATCTAGTGGGTTATTAAAGAAGAACAAAGACGGCCACGGTCAATTTAGTGGTTATATTTCCTTAGAAAATTATGGAGGTTTTAGTTCAGTAAGGTTAAGAACAAAATCAATATCCGTTGAGGGTTATGATTATATCGTTATAAAAGTACTCGGGGATAACAAATTTTATCAGCTGAGGATCAAAGCAAGTCCGTATGATAGGCATGTTTATGTCAAGAGGTTCTATGCTAAGAGTGAGTGGCAGGAGATTGCTATTCCCTTGAGCTCAATGCAGCCTCAATTTCGGGGCCGTAGGTTGAGAATGAGAAATTTTAGAGGAGATTCAATCATAGAGGTTGGTATGCTAGTAGGAAATAAAGTTGAGGAAAACTTTTCAATTATTATCGATAGTATAAAACTTAGATGAGACGCTGTAACATTCCTGTCAATCACACTCATGGTATTATTTTAGTCTTTTATAAGTACTTTTTTAATATTGCATGATTTGTATTGAATTTTAATAGATGCTTTGTACATTTAACACTCTATTTAGTAATAATATGATGTTATTTTAACTCAAAGAATTAAAAAATAGAGAAGCAATAAACAAAAACAGGAAAAATACATAATGAGTAACACAAAAGAAGCGACTGTAAAATGGTTTAATGACGCAAAAGGATATGGTTTTTTGACACCAAATGACGGTGGAAAAGATTTATTTGTACATATGAGCGAGATTAAAATGGAAGGTTTTAAAACATTAAAAGAAGGTCAGTCGGTAGATTATGTTGAAGGTGAAACTGAAAAAGGACCTTGCGCTACAAACGTAACACCTAAGTAGTAGGTCTCGCTCTGTTGTTGAGGACAAAGTCACTATTTGCAGGTCCTTGACGCTGAGGTAGTAAGTTCCCTTACAAATCTTCTTGCAATTAAATAAAAAAGCCCCACTCTTTGGGGCTTTTTTTGCTTGAGGCTTGTAACTATCGCTACCTTCAAAATCTTTTTAGTTTTAGATGGATGATGTCAGAAAGTATTTATATCGAATCACTTGGTTGGCTAGGATTTTCCTTAATTCTAATTGGCTATTTTTTAAATGCAAAAAAACAAATAATATGCTTCCCTATATGGGCTCTTGGAAATATTGCTCATATAATTTACGGCTATATTTTAGGTGCCTATCCGATAATGGCTATGAGCTTTTTCATTCTTGGCATCAACCTATATGGCTACATAAACTGGTCAAGAAATCTCTAACGGAATTAATCGTAAATTCCTGCATATAATAATATAGCAATATATAATTAAATTAATACATCATATGTTTCTTTTAGGAATTTTTAACATTTACCCTAACTATTTATTATAATAGAACACTAGCCCTTTGGTCTAGCTGTAAAGTCTAATTATTCCATTAACCTCGGGTTTAATGAGTTTGTTGGAGAAGGCTTAAAACTATTATTTTCCGAACGAACCGGATTGAAAATCTTCGAAAGCTTGAACAATTTCACTTTTTGTATTCATCACAAAGGGTCCTCCACGCGCTACCGGTTCATTTAGAGGCTTTCCCGCTATTAGTAACATTCTGGTTCTATCTGCCTTGTTAATACAATCTAGAGCACCATTTTGACTCATTACGGCTAAATCTCCTTTGGATATGACTCTTCCAGAATCCATTTTACCCTCATAAACGTAGCACATCGCGTTCCACCCATCATCAATTGGTATCACTAGGTGGGATCTTAGTTTTATATCTAGATATAGAACGCCTGTATGAGGTCTCCCTGGTCCCGTTGTGTTTGAAAATACACCTGAGATAACTTTTACCTCTGAATTTTCGACTTTAACTGTTGGTAGCATATCAGGAGGAATATCATTATAGGCAGGTTTAATCATCTTTTTTTCTTTTGGTAGATTAATCCATAGCTGAAATCCTCTCAGCAGACCTTCGGTCTGTTCGGGCATCTCACTATGTATTACACCTCTACCAGCGGTCATCCACTGCACCGAACCGTCTTCCAAGTAGCCTTCGTTGCCCGCAGTATCTTTGTGCCGAAATTTGCCATGTAACATGTAGGTAACTGTCTCAAAACCCCTGTGAGGATGAGGGGGAAAACCAGCTATATATTCATCTGGGTTATCGCTGCCAAATTCATCTAATAACAAAAATGGATCTAACATGTTTAACTCTGGAGAGCCGAGGATGCGTGTGAGAGACACACCAGCTCCGTCACTTGTTTCGACACCTCGAATTATACGTTCGATACGTCGAACCTCTTTGTTGCTATTTGTCATTTTATACTCATTGAGATTTTTTTGGAATAAATTTATTTTTTCCCTGAAAAACTTTTGTTCCATTAACATAGCTGTAATATTTCCTGCATTCGCAAGATAGGTACTCGATATCAATGGGGTTGAATGTACGCTTCGCTTCAGGCCAGTATTTATGCTGTAATTCAATCATCTTCTGGCATGTATCGCCATGACTTGAAAGTCCCAAAAATTTTTGTAATCTATCGAGATAGGCTACTGCACCAATTCCTGTTGGGACCGGGCTTTTTGGGCTAATTATGTCAGGACGAAACCAGCTTATATCTATGACCGCCATAAAAACAGGGAAATCATTTTTCATTTTAAATAGACTTCCGATAGTTTTTGTTGCATTTATTACATTTTTATTTGCATTAATAATCGACTCTGTAAGGGTAGCTTTTATATCCGGAAACAGATACACAGCAGTCTCTCGTCGTGAATATTTAGAGTCTTTCCAATAAACAGGTTCGACGGGGTAGGCTGTTTCATTACACCAATTTTTTATTGAATGTAAGAAGGTATTAAGTTCCTCCGGTTTTGATAAGATATCATGAGGAATTATATCCAGGGTCTCTTGCCTGTTGCACCACCTTGAAAAAAATAAAGCATGTATTAAATCGGATAAGTTGTTCTCGAAGTTCCTACAAAAACGTAGGATTGATTTACTACCGCGATCATCCTCTCGAAAGACGTTAAGAAACCTTCCTTTCCTAAAAATCGGATCATCAGTCCACGGTCTAGATTTTTTTTTCTGTCTCCTTAGTCTTATGTTCTCTCTTTCTCGGCAAAAATCGAAAAATGCTGAAACTGGATCAGCTAATTCTAAACCGTCCAGTGCATTTGCATACGGGTTATTTGGTGTAAACATCATAAGGAAATAAATTCAATTAACTATTATTCGTTATTATAATATTAAAATATACATATGTTGCCACGTTTGAACCTAAACGATCGCTAAAAAATGGGATTAGCTTATCAACTGTTTGAATTGATTGATGGTTTAATCTTCTAAAAGTATTTTCAGGAAACGTTTTTCATAGTTTATGATATAATGAACACGAAAATTCTAAATAAATCAATATTACGATATTATTTTATTTTTAGTTTCGTAGTTGCTCAGGACCTTAGCAATTTGTCTTTCGGGGATGATAACTCTTTTGATATTGCGACCTGGAATATTGAATGGTTTCCAAAAAATGGTCAAGTGACTGTTGGCTATGTATCCGATATTATTAACCTCCTTGAGTTAGACGTAGTGGCAATTCAGGAAATAGATAATACAGAGATCTTTGAAAATATGATTTCCAGTTTAACAGGCTATGAGGGATACTATGAATCTTATTGGTTTGCAGGTTTAGGTTATATCTATAATTCAGAGACAGTTGAGGTAAATGATTTCTACGAGATCTATACAACGTCGGAGTATTGGAACATATTTCCTAGATCTCCAATGGTGATGGACCTGAATTTTCGAGGACAAAATTATATCATAGTTAATAATCATTTAAAGTGTTGCGGAGATGGAATAATTGATTTAGGAAATAATTCAGACGAGGAATTTAGAAGGTACAGAGCGATGAACCTTCTTAAAGCATACGTAGATGAAAATCTCGCAGAGAGAAATGTATTCATATTGGGTGATTTAAATGATGATATTGCAGAGCAGTCTTCAAATAATATTTTTCAGGATATCATTAATGATGTAGAAAATTACTATTTTTCTGATATGGCTATAGCATTAGGTAGTAATTTAGGGTGGTCCTACCCAAGTTGGCCGTCACACCTGGATCATATATTAATCACAGATGAATTTTTCAGTTTCCCAAGTAATCCAGAGGCTGTAGTAATTAGAGTAGATGATTATTTAGAGGGAGGATGGGCATTCTTTGATTCAAATATTTCGGATCACAGGCCAGTGGCTCTGAAAATTAGGTATGGTGTTGATCATCAATTTGACATCAATATGGACGGGGAAATTAACGAATTTGATTTAGAGATGATGTTAGGTTTAATTATGACTAATGGGATAATGCCTCAGGAGCTTGATTTCAACTTTGATCAAGAAGTGAGTATTTTCGATATTTTGTTTTTAATAGAAAAGATCCAAAGCTAAGCATTAGGATCAGCTATGCCTTACTACTATTTAATCGCTGCAATTGTGTTTGAAGTCACAGGGACTATTTTACTGCCTCTAACTAAGAATTTTACAAGGCCCTTGGTCACGATAATTGTTGTGTTTTCATATGTAGCCTCATTTTACATGCTCACCTACGCAATAAGAGAAATTCCTTTGGCAATTGCATATTCTACTTGGTCAGGATTGGGTATCTTTTTAATTGCGGTACTGGGTTATGTCATTCATGGCCAATACATTCAATGGCAAGCGATAATTGGACTTATTCTAATAGTATTTGGGGTCACAATCGTAAACTTTTACAGGGGGTAAGGTACTAAAATTTATTAGGTATATTTGGAAACAGGTTACAGTAAAATATCTAAATGCCCAACTCATCTTTAATAATTTCTGCCCATATCACTAGCCTTTCTTCGGTTAGCTCTTCTTCGTTATCATTATCTAGACCTAGTCCTAAGAATTCATCGCCATCTAATGCTTCAGAGGCGTCAAAATCATAACCCTCCGTTGGGTAACGACCAACAAGTTCCCCTCCATTTTCCATGAAAGGCTTAGCTAATAACCCAATTGCATCTAGAAAATTATCAGGATAGCCTACTTGGTCACCGCAGCCAAAAAAGGCAGCCTGAATTCCAGTAAAGTCAAGTTCCTTATATTTATCATAAATAAAGTTCCAATCATCTTGGAGCTCGCCAATGTGCCAGGTTGGGCATCCAATTATAAGCTTTTTATATTCAAGCATTTTTGATGGTTCTGTGTCAGCAATGTTGTATTCATCAAATTCCGCCCCCTCAGACTCCATGAACTCTTTTAAAAATCCCGCTGCCTCTTCTTGATTTCCAGTGTTGCTGCCCCAGAATAGTCCTATTTTTGCCATTATTTTCCTTCGTTTATTGTTGTTAGTATTTTCACATTATATTTTATTTAGATGAACCATATTAGTTCAAATGCATTGACTAATTGAGCCTAAATATGATTCTATGATTCACATTATTTCTAAAAGTATTATATGTTTACTGTCTGTACTTAAATAAAATAATATTTAATGAGACTCAGTTTCAAATAGAAAATTAACTAGTTTTAGTGTTATTTAGTTTATTTAGTACTAAACTTTCATAATTATGAGGATTTGATATTGAAAAAATCACTGCTATTTGTCTTTTTGCTATCGCTACTATTTTGTGCTGAAGACAATCATTTTAAATACAGAATTGAGATTGAAGAAACCCTTCGCCAGTACATAGATCATGTAGATGATAAAAACATTGAGAAGATGATATCGCACATGACTATGCCAGTTGATTTTCATTTTGGATCTAATAGCGTTGTAACTGTGCGATCAAATGAAGAATTGAAAAGTATATTTAATAAATGGAAGGGCTCTGATAATTCAAAATTTAATTCAACAATTATTAAAGAATTAAGTATCTACCCAACTGGACTAGTTAAAAATTATCTAGCAACTGCTGATGTAATTTATGAGAGGTTGGATGCCAATGGCGAGGTGCTCAGAAAGGAAAGGGTGCTCTACCATTTCATCTACGGCGATGCTTTTGTCGCAGGACCAATAAAATTTGTCTGGAGTTATTTAACGAGGTGGACATCCGAATGGAAAATTTACATGATTTCTAATATTGAGATTTAAGACCCAATGTACAATCTACAGCCAAATATATCGCAATTATTGAAATTGAAATTTAAGATTTTGATTTTGCTTTCGTTGTTTGGATGCTATCCAGTATCTCATATTATCATTGGCGAAGTGAAATCTCCGATAAATGTATCAGATGTGAAGGTCTATTTTGACTTTCCGAAAAATTATGAAAAAATAGCCATAGTGGAGGCTAGTAGTAATTTTGCCTTAAAGGACCCTTCTTTTGATTTTACGCATCAAAATAAAACTGATAAAGCACTCACTAGGCTCAAGGAAGAGGCGGCATCAATGGGGGCAAATGGGTTGGTGATTAACGATTTGTCGACAAAAAAAATTACAAATAATCAAATCCGGACCGATGACGATGGGAGATTGCATTCCTCTTACAGCTCCTACAACCTCAAAGAAATCAAAGCAATTGCAATTTATGTTCATTGAGCTAATGACTAAGCTTTTACCATTATATTTGGTTAGCAAATAATATTACGATTTGATCAATACTAGGAGCTCGTGTAGTACCTTGTTCTAACGTAGCTGTATGGCTCGTAAATACTTTCTTTATACGTTTTGCCTATTGCCTTTGAATAAAGTGTGTTTGTTATCATTACGGCGATTAATAAGGGGATGATGAGTTCAAAAAGTAGAGCAGTTATTCCAATAGTAAGGTATAGGGCAAATGGAAAAATCAATGCCCTTGAGAGTATTGGGTGCTCTTTCATGTAAGATTTTATTGTCTCCACGATTTTACTCCTTTTTTTGATTGCTTTAAAAGCAGTTACCATTCAATATGTATTCATCAAATTATATGCAAAGAAGATTTCCATGTAATATTGACAGATACTCTTGGTTTTAAGGAAAACAAATGCCAAACTAGCATATATACTGAAAAGCTTTTGAAAACTTTACTACTCACTGAACTTTAAAAATTATATATTTCACACGATTGTTTATTTTTATAAACATAGCATCAGCATCATTGCGATGTGACTAGTTGATCATAAAAAAATAACGGAGGTGTAAAATAATGACGAAATACATACAAGGACTTATCAGTGGAGGAATTTTTGTTTTTGCAGCAATTATTTTTATTGGTGCAAACTCTTCCAGCTCGCAAAATGGTAGATATCAGGTATCAACAACTATTGGCTCAGATGTGCTTATTTATGAGACTGTGATAGATACAAAAACTGGAGAGATAGCCAGTCGTAAAAGGGTAGAGCCCGGTCATTTTGCCAAGCAGAAGTCACTGAAAAAATTAAAAGTGGGTAGAAAATAGGTTTTATTTTAGTTATCACAATAGGCTTATTTTAGCAACGTAAATCTCAATAAATTCAGTACTATTGGAGCAAGTGTATGATTAGAGCCCATTTTATATTTTCCACTTTTTTAATACTCTCATCCTGCGGAGGTAGTAAAGAAAAACAACCAGCAGGTGTCTTAAATGAAATAAAAGAATTGAAGGGTGGTAAATATAGTGTTTTGCCTTTAGCTAGCAGCGTCGAATGGTTAGGAAAAGAATTGACAACCAAAACCCATACAGGTACCTTGGGTATCAGTTCTGGGCATGTGGAAATTGACCAAGAAAAACGTGTTAAGGGTGAAGTTGTCATTGATATGCAAACGCTGATCGTGACAGACCTTTCAGGCCGAAGTAAAGAAGTATTGGAGGGGCATCTGAAAAGCGATGACTTTTTTGGCACCAACAATTTTCCGAAAGCTACACTAAGATTCCAAAGTAATGGTGTCATCAAAGAAGCTAACCAGATTGATTTTCAAGGCGACCTTACAATCAAAGATATTTCAAATAAAATAGACTTTAGCGCTACAGTGCTTGATAATTCAGAGAACCTAAAGGCACTGGCAAAAATGACATTTGACAGATCGAAATATAATGTTCGATATCGCTCAGGAACTTTTTTTGACGATCTTGGAGACAAACTCATACTTGATGACATAGATGTAAATGTACTCATTGTTGCAGAGGATAATTGATTATTACATGTAAGTGATCATAAAACCGGTTTCAGATTATACCGCAAGAGTATTCTCGTCGATCCAATTGCCATATGGTTCAAAAATTTCGTTTAAATCATAAGCGCTAATAGATGGTACATCATAATCATGATTGCACTTGATATTGTTTTCAATATCGCTGTACAAACCCTTTTTAGTTTTCATAATAACTCTGTATTCTTTGGTATTGTGCACTTTATTCTTCCAGCTGTAGTAGCTCTCAATCTCTGATATTTGGCCACAAGCGATAAGCCTATCTGCAAGTAAAATGTTTAACAATTTACGCGCATCATCAACACTATCTGTTGTTGTCTGCACAACGATATAATTCGATTTTTTTTTCATACTATTTCCCATTATTTAAAAAATGTATCTTTTCAATTTATTGCTCGCTTAGCAACATATGTAACTTTAAATATAATTTTGATTTGTTTTTTTAAATTAATTTGATCGCTAGATTATGTTATGGATGTAAACAAAATAATGAAAACGCTTCGCGTATTTGCTTCCGAGCGAGATTGGGAAAAGTTCCACAGCCCTAAGAATTTGGCTATGGCTCTATCTGTTGAGGCTAGCGAGCTTGTAGAAATTTTTCAATGGATGTCTGAGAAGGAATCTGAATTAACAAATATCGACGATACTAATTTAGAACGGGCAAAAGAGGAAATAGCAGATATCTTGATATACTTGATTAGAATATCAGATCAACTAAAGATTGATTTGGAGCGCGCAGTCAAAAAAAAGCTGTCGATTAATGAGGTGAAGTACCCTGTTGCAAGCTCAAAAGGATCACCGTTAAAATATAATAGAAAACAGGTTTAAATATGTTGTACAAATCTGCTGAGTACAGGACTATGATCATTCAAGCAGCTCTAATTTCTGGATTACTCATTGTATCATGCTCAAAAGATCCTACCTCGTCCGACACACCAAATAATGCCTCATGCGGAGTTGACACCAACTTTACAATATCCTTGCCTGCGATAGATGTAGCAAAATATTCTGATTGTAGGTATATAGTAGCGGGTATACACGGCGCAGAAATTATAGATGAGTCAGGCAACATTCTCCCGTCGTGGGAAGAAAGCACAACAAGAGTTCCCTCAACCAGAGGCTTCAGCCCCACAAGCGATGGCGGATATTTAACATCCTACATAAATTTTGTAAGCAAAAGCAGCCCCCCCAATGAGCCTGGGAATGGATGGACCTGGTTTATTCCAGAATACCAGGCACCTCACTATGTGAACGATGCAATAGAGACTTCTGACGGTAACTATGTGGCTGTGGGCTGGGTTAGTGGCGATCCGGGAACAGGGGGGCATAATCAAAGAGGTCAGGCATTTATTGCACGGCTGTCCAATGATGGCACCCTATTGTGGATAAAGCGTTTTGGGCTTCTAAACACTCCAAAAGATACGTTCTGGGAGGTTGTTGAGGCGGATGATGGTGGCATTGTTGCGGTTGGTTCCAAGCTTGAGGCGAGAGAGTTCTACTTTTACGATCATTTTTGGTTTCTCAAAGTAGATACGGAGGGTAATCAGGTTTGGTCTCGTGAAATAGGGACAAATGATAGATATGATATGGCTTTTGACATTATACGTCTACCCGATGGAGGTTTCGCTGCAACAGGGATGAGTACAATAAATAGCAATGGTGACGCTGCTATGCGCGTTGTCAGGATTTCTTCAGATGGAGGTATTATTTGGAACAAGAAGGCCGGGGGTGATGGATGGCAGGATATTGGTCACGCACTTGCACTTAATCAAAATGGCACAGTTCTGATGGTTGTTGGAATGAAACAAATTACTACCACTGAAAGCAGGGTAAAGCTATGGGGTTATAATCCAGAAACAGGTAGCAGGCTATTTACTAACTATTCATTTGGTGAGGAACACGGGACTGGTTCCTGGGGGGTTACTGGATCCTATGACAATGGTTTTGTCGTTACTACCAATACCTCGCTTATGAAAATGGATTCTCTAGGCAACTGCTCTGATGGAGTTTCTGGTTGCTGGTAAATTTTATTTAACCCATGAAATCTTTTAAATTTATTTACCTTACTATTACGTTTACGTTCAGTTTTTCAAATTAGTTGAATAGAATTTTGGACTATTCATTGGTGGCATCAGGTCTGTTTTCGTGTAATCAAAATTTTAATACTGTCTCTAAAGCCTGTAGCAAATTGGCGGATTGCAAAAACAAATAACTGGATCTACCGTTTTCCGTCATGAAGTTTTTTCAACAATATAAACTAGTCGCACGCGCTTGGCGTTATAGACTTATCATTGACAGGGGTGAAATACAATATCCAATACACAACATTAAAAAAAATGATAGATGCATTGATATAAGTGCGAACAAGGGTGCTTATTGCTACTGGATGTCAAAATTTGTTGGAGAAAAAGTTAAGGTATACGCATTTGATCCGCAGCCCCAGTTGTTCAAATCCTTCCAGGGGGCTATTACCTCTTCAAAAATATCAAATATTCAATTATCTCAACCGGGTTTTTCGAATACAATTTTAGTCAACAGTTTGATCGTGCCGAATGGTCTGGTGTCTCCAAGCGCATCGTTTCAAATGAAAAAGACCGATAAAGATGCTGCCCTTAAAAGTATAGATAATTATGACCTTTTTGAATTTCAAATTGATCCCAAACAAAGCACCTACATTAACAACTTTGTTTTTGAACCTAAATAATGAATTTGGTATTACACTATTTAGGTATATAGTCTATGGGTGATTTATACGCTATAATGACCGCCTTTTGTTGGTCTTCAGCTGTAATCTTATTTGATGTTTCATCAAAAAATTTTGAGCCCTTAGATCTAAACTTGATCAAAAATTTGATCGGAGTTTTTGGTTTTATTTTGACCTTGCTTATGTTTTCTATTCCCTTACCAATATTTACAGGGGTAGATTTAATTACTTTATCAGTTAGTGGCTTATTAGGTATTTTAATTGGAGACTTATTTTTCCTAGAGTCACTAAGGAGATTAGGCTCAAGTTTAGTCGCAGTAGTTGGCACAATTTACGTACCATCAATTTTGATTTTATCATACTGCATGTATGGTGAAATGATAACAATGCAATCTTACATTGGCGCAATCTTGGTGATTATTGGGATTGCCTTTTCATTTTATAAAACGCCTAAAGTAGCTCAATCAAAACAAATAGTTTACGGGGTTATCTTTGGATTTCTTGCAAATTTATTTACGGCATACTCAGTTTTAATGGTAAAGCCAATAATGCATAATAATTCAGTGATTGTAGTAGCATTCTATAGATTTGGTATTGGACTTATTGCTTGCATGCTTCTAGCGATCCTCAAAAGCGGCTACAAAATTTTTTGTAGAACATTAAAATTAGGCTTGCAAGACAAATATGTCATACTTGGATCACTAATGGGCACTTACTTATCGGTCATTTTGTGGCTTGCCGGATACAAATATACCATAGCCGGTAGAGCTGCAATATACAATCAGCTCTCTACCGTATTGATCGTTGTTTGGGCAAGAATCTTTTTAAAGGATCCGATCGATAAAAGAAAGCTTGTTGGGGTGGTTTTAGCAATCACAGGTGCTCTAATAGTTTCCGCAGTTAAACTTTAAATTTTATTTAATTATATTGGGAATCATAAATCCGAGCATACTGATTGTATTTTGGAGTTTAGGATATTTGGACCTTAATATTTATACCATGATACAATTGAGCGGTTATGAAGTTCTTACCAATATACACTACCCGGTGAGTTTTGCAGGGGATACTGTTAATCTATATAGTATCGTTCACTTTATAGAGTATGGAGTTTTGTCCTTCATTAAGCAAGTAAAATTTTTTCATGTATTATGTATATCCACAGTCTGGGAGATTATAGAACTCTTTATTGTCAGTGAGTGGGCTCGCGAAAGTTGGGGAAATAAGATCATGGATATTGTTTTTAACATCCTCGGCTTTTATTCATTCCGTAAGGTTTTTAAGCAAAAAAATATTTAGTTTAAGGTTGTACATAAATAAAATAAGGTTTTTTTAAAATATGCATTACAAACTAGCAATTACAATTGCCACATTGTCCATATTACATAGTCATGATGGTGGGTACCTAAATGAGTCTTTGGACACTGAAAGGTCAACTACTATAAATGTTGGCTCGAATGTAGAAAAGAGAAACCTAGATAAATGGATTGCCATAGATAAAGCTCAACATTTTGCGTACAGCATATTTGTATCACTAGGATGTCAATATGTTATCGTTAATAAGCTAAAAAATAGTGAGTCATCTGCATTACCAGTTTCCTCAGGTCTTAGTTTTTCAGCGGGTCTATTAAAAGAGATCAATGACAAAAGAGGATCAGGTGGCTTTTTTAGTTACAAAGATATGGTGGCAAATACCTTAGGTATATTAGTTGCAGCGGTAATCATTAGTAACCCGTAGCATCTTGACACCCGATATACCTACAACCTAGTGCCATGGTTATCAATGGCTTGGAAAAAATAGAATGAAAAAACAAATAAAAATTTGCCCTCCTTGAAATCACAGAAAATGTTTAGAGGTAATACTTTATCAAGATTAATTGTGATCGTGCTAATTTGTATTGTCTTCTTCATGATATATCTTAAAAATTATATCACAGCAGTGATTTCTGGTTTACTGTTTTTTGTTGTTTTTAATTGTAGAAAGAAAAGGGTACAGAGTGATTTAAAAATTAATAACCGGGTTGCAGAGGCTATGGTAAGTAAAATAAAATTTGAAGCCGAGCAGCATAGGAGGAGCAGGGAGCAATATAATTACATGAAGCAGGGTTTGAGTGAAGAAGAATAGTTTTAATCATATTTTTATCCTTTTACTCGTAATTTTAGCCACAGTGCTAATTTCTTGCGACAATGAAAATTTATTACCTGGAGCTCATTTACTGGAAAATAATCATATCACTGGAACGGTTTATGAACACGTTTATTTATCAAAAATTTTAAAGAATAAGAGAGATGTTTTTGTGTGGCTGCCGATTGATTATAATGTTGAAACTAAATATCCCCTACTTTTATTGCACGATGGTCAGAATGTATTCTTTCCTGGTGCATCAAGGTCGGGGAACGAGTGGCACCTTGATGAGACGGTTACAAGTCTCATAAATTCAAAAGCAATAGAGCCGATAATAATGGTAGGTGTAGGCAATACGAGTCGAAGATCAAGTGAATATAGTCCACAATTTGATGGCGAATTATATGGAAGGGCTCTTGTTGATGAACTCTTACCATCGCTTGAGGAATTTTACAGCATTAATTCACACAAAGTAGCGACTATGGGAGCATCCTACGGAGGACTGATATCTTTATCACTTGGCTGGGAATTCAATAATTATTTTAACATGGCCGGTTGCCTTTCTCCAGCCTTTTCATACAAAAATTTTAATTATGTTGATTCCTTATATCATTTGAAAAATCCAGAAAGTTTAAAAATTGCTGTGGTGAATGGCACCAAAGATCTGGATATTGAGCTTCAGCACGGTGTTGATTTATTTATCAATTATCTAAAAGAAAACAATTTCCCTGAAAACAATCTGATGTATTGGATAGCAAAGGAAAAATCACATACTGAGCTAGATTGGGCCGATCAAGCAAAAAGCATTTTACCATGGTTTTTTGGGAGTCAGTTGTGATATACCTTTATATCTTTTTTATTGCCTTATTAATCTATATTACCAGGTATATTTACGTGTTTATAACTATCAATAGAAATCAGCTGAAAGTTATTATGAAGAGAGTGTTGTATTTTCACTCAAATCCATACATTCGGCAAACAATAATTGTAACCACGCTAAAATTTATTTTTCGACTAATTAGAAAAACTATATTTAAGATATGAAACAATATGATTCTTCTTTGAGTTTGGTATGTTTTATCCTAACATATGAAGCAGAAAGAATTTATGTGGAACCTTGAATGAAGTGTTTGTCGTGCTCAAACAGCTGGAAAAGAACCAAGTTTAAAGAATATGTTAGTTTTTTATCCTCATGTCCCAAGTGTGGCAGCAGGTTACTTTTGAGAAATGATTTTCTCATTGGCATGGTCACTGTATTAAAAAATATAATCAAGAAACCCAGCTGATCAATAATTATATGGGACATGTACTTTTCTAGCAAGATATGCCGTTCCTTAGTTACACATCCTTATAGGTTGATTTCTTTTCTCCTTTTTAGCGGTTGTGACGTGCGCATCGAGGAGGAAACCGAGGTTACATTATGGGGGCAAGTGTATTCAATAGAAAATACTCTCGAGATTGACCTTAGCAACAACCAGATTGAAGGTAATATTCCCGCTGATATAGGCAAACTAAAAAACCTAATATCATTAAAATTATTCAACAATAATCTAGTTGGAGAAATCCCACCGGAGATAGGCAACCTCCAAAACCTCGAGTATTTGAGTATCAATAATAATAATTTAAGTGGGATTCTGCCATCACAGATAGGTAACCTTAAAAATCTATCCTGGCTTTCGTTATATAAAAACCATTTATCAGGACAGATCCCATCTGCAATCGGTAGCCTCGAACAATTAACATGGCTAAACCTTAATCAAAATAGTTTTAATGGTCCAATACCTGCTGAAATATGCGATATACCCGGTTTATCTGTTTTTCTTTCAAATAATGCCCTTTGCCCACCATATCCAGATTGTCTGGTAGGCGTAATGTTTCAGCAAGACACAACAGATTGTAATTAAGTTTTGAGTGCAAATAATCCCTATATTTACCTAATAAAATCGTTTGCTATTATTATGGTTTAATTGGGTTATTTGGGGTGTATCGGTATAGCATAAATTCTTACGATTTCAGGCACACCAAGAAGCTCGTCATGTTAAAATAAGTAGTGTTTTTTATATCAGACATTTTTTAACAATNTATTATATTTTTAATTTTTGATGCGAATCATAAAGATAATGAAAACATTTTTCTCTTTTCTACTGCTCTTATCTTTAAGCAACGGGCAGTCAAGCGGTGCAATGGTTACTTTCAAAGTGGATATGTATGGGCAAAGTATAGCCCCAGATGGTGTTTTTTTAGCGGGAGGAGAGTGGCACCAAAATAGGCAGGCTATGGTAGAGCCAGTCGATGGTGAGACAATATGGACACTTTCTATGTTCGTTGAAAATGGCGATCACTTTTATAAATTTCAGAATGGAGCAGGGAACTATGAAAATGTACCGGCGCAATGTGGCCATGGCCAGTGGCTTGATCGTCTTGTATCTGTTTCTGGTTACAATATTGAAATTGATGTTACTTGCTTTGGGTCATGCAGTGTTTGCCCAACCCCAGATCAAAGTTGGAGAACAGCTGTTTTTGCGCATGATGAATGGAAATTCATCTTGCCCTACATGGAATTAAATTCCGCATGGAACACGATAAACTACAATGATAGTCAATGGCTAGCTGGCCAGGGAGGTTTTGGTTACTCTGATGGGGATGATGGAACAGAAATAGCCGTAACTAATTCTGTATTTATCAGAAAAATATTTACGATAGAAAATGTTTCAGATATCGTAAATGGAGTCCTTAGCGCGGACTATGATGATGGATATGTGGCGTATTTAAATGGCATGGAAGTATCAAGGTCAGATAATCTCAATAATTTCGGTGCTCAAGTACCCTTTGATGCCAATACTAGCTTTGATCATGAAGCGATGCTCTATGATGGCGGGTTCCCAGACAATATACTTATTGATTCGCTAGTTTTGGAGTCTATTCTTGTTGATGGCCCAAATGTTCTTGCCGTTCAAATACATAATGTAGATATAAATTCCTCAGACATGAGCAGTAATTTTTTTTTGACGTTTAAATTGCGAGAAAACTTTGATTCATACAGAACTCCACCAAGCTGGTTCCATGCGCCAGTAGATTACTCAGTTTCGAACCTGCCGATAATTTCAATTGACACTTATGGTCAAAGCATACCTGATGAGCCAAGAATACCTGCATACATGGGGGTAATAGATAATATCTCGGGGATAAATCATGTGGAGGATCCTTTCAATGAATATGATGGGGCCATAACAATTGAGAAAAGGGGAAACTCCTCGCAAAATCAGCCTAAGCCTCCATATCGTTTTGAAACAGTAGATAGCGATGGTGAGAACAACAATGTTGAGATTCTAGGTATGCCAGCAGAAAATGATTGGGTATTGTATGCACCATGGCAGGATAAGACAATGGCGAGAAATGTTTTGATATATGAACTATCCAATGAGATGGATAGATATGCATCTAGGACAAGGTTTGTTGAGTTATTTTTGAATGGGGAATATCAGGGCGTGTATGTTTTAATGGAAAAAATAAAAAGAGATAGTGACAGGATAGCAATATCAAAACTAAACCCTGACGAAGTTTCAGGAGATGACCTTACCGGTGGTTATATACTCAAATTTGATTGGTCTGGAACTGGAGATAATAATGGCTGGTTTGAAAGCCCTAACGATGGTATCAGATATAACTATCATTATCCCAAACCCGATGAGATTGCTGATGAGCAAGAAGATTATATTCAAGATTATATCTATAATTTTGAAGAAGTGATGCTCAGTGAGGATTACACAAATAATTTAACAGGATACCCTTCAATAATCGACGTGGAGTCTTTCATTGACTTTATTTTATTACAGGAACTTGCCAAAAATGTCGATGCATATAGGCTAAGTACCTATATCTATAAGGACAAGGCAAGTGTTGATAATAAACNTCATGCTGGCCCTGTGTGGGATTTTAATCATGGATTTGGTAACTGTAATTATGGAGAGACGTGGGATCCCGCTGGATGGCTGCTTGAGTATAATCCAGAGGGTGGAGACCAGATGTCCTTTTGGTGGGAGCTGTTATGGGCTGATGAGAATTTTAGGCACAAAGCAGCTGAGAGATATACCGAGCTAAGGTCGAGTGTTTTTTCAAATTCCAACATAAATAGTATAATCGACAGCGTTGTCAATCGGCTAGGAAGTGCCGTAGAAAGAAACTTTAATAGATGGCCATTAATTGGAGCCTATGCTTGGCCAAATTATTATGTCTTTGATTCCTATGATGAGGAAATAATTTATTTGAAGTCATGGACGGAACAACGTCTGCAATGGATGGATGAGCAAATACTGCTATTGAGTACCGTAAATCGGTCGGAGGTCGTTTTTGGTAGCCAGATTGAGGTATATCCTAACCCCTTCAACAATGAGCTCACATTCAGAATTAAGACAAATAATAAAGACATAAAAAGTTTAGATATTTATGATATTCAAGGGAAAAAAGTTAGGACGTTAAATGGTATGCAAAATAAGCAGGGTGTAACAGAATTAAGGTGGGATGCTTCAGATGAAGGAGGTAGAAAAGTTGGGTCTGGATTGTATATTTTTAGGTTTGATCAGGAAATAAAAAGAAATACAGGAATTATTACTCTCGTCAAATAGCTTTAGCCATTTTCTTATTTTCCACACGCAAAAATGTAGTGACTGCGGTTAGAAATATAGTCGTATGATAAAATATATTCTACCTAACTGTGTTTTATTAGTTGCTGTTATAATTCAGACAGCATACGGACAGAATTCTGAGACATCGATAAAAAATATAAAGTGCAATTATTGTCATAAGATAATTATCGAGGACTATTTCAGGCTGGATAATAAAAAGTATCACCAGGATTGCTACAGGAAGTATGTACAACCTAGATGCTCATATTGTAATAATGCGATAGAGAATGCCTATAATATTTACAACCAAAAAAATTATCATTCAGATTGCTTCAAGAATTTTATTCTAGAGAAATGTGATGTCTGTGGTGCACCACTGGAAGCTGACTACATGGTTGATAGTTGGAACAATAAATATCACGATTATCATTTGAATGGTTCTGAAACATGCGAATCCTGTGGCAGACTTATTGCAAAAAAATTGACCGGTGGCGGTCTTGCTTTAAACCAAAATAGGCATATATGTAATATTTGCTCTGGTAGCCTAATCACAGAAAAGTCTGATATTGAGTACATCAAAAATAAAGTCATGGCGATATTGCAAAATGTTGGGATTGTTAATATGCCGCGGTCTATACCCATAAAGCTAGTTAAGAGCCAGATTGAACTTGATAGAATGTCTACAATACGATTAGGGGATATTCATGGATACACAAAATATGAATATGAGAAAGTGAACAATAAAATAATGGGTGAAAGTTTTCAGATATATATCTTATCGCACCTCCATAAAATAGTTTTTGAGGCTGTTTTAGCTCACGAGCTAATGCATGTTTATTTATTTAAAAATAACATAAAACTTTCTTCACAGAAAAGAGAGGGTTTTTGTAATTTAGGATCAAGGCTGGTTTATGAAGATTATAATGATCAATTTTCAAACATCAAATTAGACTTAATGAAAAAAAACAAAGATCCAGATTATGGTAAAGGCTATATCATAATGAGTAAAATTTTAAAGCAAAATGGATGGCACAACCTTCTAATTAATCTTGAAAAATGGTAAGCAAATCCCTTTTGCTTTTAACATCCCTTCCGTTTGCATTTTATCAGGGAAGGGTAGATAATATTTACCTGTATATGAAATCAGGATCTATTGGAAAAAAATTTATTACTACATTTACAGTCGTTGGATATACAAATACTTTAAAGTGCAATAGGTTGTTTGAGATGGCCTATTTATTGGGTGAACTTCAAGGATCATATACGGAGTGATTGGAGAGAAAATACATTTGAAAAGGTTGAAATGCGAGCATCCTTGTATAATTAACTGTTTATTCATGAAATATTTTTATAACTCATTTCTTGTGATCTGCATGTCCTTTTTTGGATGCAGTAAGGATAACAGCAGCAGCGATAATATTGAGCAAACAAGCATAACCTTCATTGACGAATTAGATAAGAGTAAGCTTGCAGTAAAACAAACACAAGATGGTGGATATATTCTTGGTGGTCAGGAGGATGGAAGGGCGTGGATGTCTAAACTAAATGAATATGGAATTATGGAGTGGGAAAATACCTATAGCCTCGATGATCATTTGGGCTACACAAGAGCGATCATACAGACACAAGATGGTGGCTATTTATATGCTGGATGGGGAGGAATAGTTAAAGCCGACTCCATGGGTAACGAGGAGTGGAAAAATAACAGTAAGCAGTACGGAGCATTTCCGTATTATGAGGATGTCATTCAGCATAGTAATGGCTCCTATTATGCTGTGGGCGGGCCTGGTGCGGGCCAAGCGCAGTTTGTTAAGTTTGATTTGAACGGTAATGTCTTAACAAGAAAGTGGTTTGGTAGTAGCTGTGAGGATGACATTTTTAGATCAATTATTGAATCTCCAGATGGAATGCTCGTCATAGCTGGAGAAAAAAGCCACGGGAATCAATCTTACAAGTGTGCATTTAATTTTATGTATTACAAGGATTTTTGGGTGCTGAAAGTAAGGAAAGGTGGCGCTTTAATATGGGAGAAAACATATGGCGGTCCATTTTTAGAGCAAGCAGACGATATCACTAATCTCGTCGATGGCGGTTTCGGTGTAATAGGTGCAAAATGTGCGCATAGTTACAATATTAGCTCTTGCAGTTCTGTGGCAAAAGTAATGGTTATTAAGATCGATGATGATGGAGATTTGATTGAAGAAAATCAATGGTCAGGGCTAAATTTTTTCGAGCGACTTCCTTACCTCTCCATAGCAAATACTAGTCTTGGTGGGATATCATGGGTTGCTGATCATAAGAGAAAGGGTACATGGATGTACAAATGGGGTCCACTTGAGGATACTGTGACCGTTTATACTGAGGGAAGTGGTGGTTTTGAAATTAATAAAACAAGCGACGGAGGTTTTGTTATAGGAACGATGAATGGAACTTTAATTAAAACAAATGGTGAATTCTTATATGGAGCTGAGGGTGGCGAAGATTTCACAGAATGATGAAAGTAACTGGTGGATTAATTTTCAAGGATCATAAGTTGCTTTCTGCAAGAAGGGCGCCAGGTGAGCCCTTATCCGGTATGTGGGAATTCCCTGGGGGGAAAATAGAAGAGGGAGAGACCCTTCAAGGCTGCATTAAGCGTGAGCTATATGAGGAATTAGGGATAAAAGCCGTGATCGGTGATTTGTACTTAAATTATCAATATAAGTCTGGAAAGATTACCTATGAGCTGTACTTTTATAGAATAGTATCTTTTAGTGGGTGTATAAAAATGTCCGTGCACGATGCAATTGAATGGGTTGGAATTGACGATATAGAAAAAAGTAAGTTTCTACCTGGAGATGGTCCTTTAATTGACAAGCTAAAAGCAGATAAGTACTTGTGGTGTTAGGTTAGGTTGTATATGAACAACAGAATGTATAATTGGAGTGTAGACTTTGAAGTATTTATTAAATCAACTAGTCAAGATATTTGGCAAATTATTTCAAAAAAGGAAAACCTAAACAATTTCCATCCCTTTTGCCAAAAAAATATAAGCCACAGCTGGGGAAAGGATAATCACAATGATGAAATAAAATATTTAAATGGCCATACGTTTAGGAGAAAAATAGTTCGATGGATGGATAATGTTGGTTACGATTTATATATCAATCAAGTTGGCAAGCCTGCTTCATTTGTTAGCTGGAGGCTTTCTCCTGAAGGTGATAATTCCAAAATAAGCATCACCGTATATCCTTACTTATTCAATAATGGTTTTAAAGCCATAAACTTTTTCCCTTTTTTTTTAATTGTTAAGCCACTTCTGAAAAGCTACCTTAAGTCAGTATTATATGGCTTGAGGCTTTACGCGGAGGAGGATGTGTCCATAAAACCTAATCAATTTGGTAAGCATATTTGGTTTTCATAACATTATTCATTTTAATCCACGCTATATCAAATTCATTGAATGGTCAATATTATCTAGATCATATTAAAGGGAAAAATATAAAATCCAGTGAGTATTCCGACGGTAGCAAGAAGGTTAGAGTTACTGCCATCGGAGATGATGGAATTTTTTACTATCGCGAATGGCGCCCAGATGGTTCAATCAAGCTCGAAGGCAGCTTCTTAAATGAGGATAATTTTAATTACAGAAATGGCACCTGGACATTTTGGTATAAAAATGGAGTTGTTAGAACGAATGTTGATTATTCTTATGATTTTAAGGTAGGATCTACCACAGTTTACAACCAAGACGGTTCAATCCAAAAATTTGAAAAGTTTAGATCCAAAACCAATGTTAAACCATTTTATTTGACCGAAGGCTATTCAATTGGTAATGTTAATCCTGCAAATCACCCCCCTGAAGATGGTGTCTGGCGTTATGATGGACCATTTGTTAGTATACAAGCTCGTTATGTCAATTGGGAAAAAGGTGGAGCCTATCGGGAATGGACTAGTGGTAATGGGAAAATCCTGGTGGAGGGCTTTTATGTTAACGATAAAAAACATGGTCTATGGACAAACTATCATCAAAGTGACAAAGACTATGACAACTCTACAGGAATCCCTAGTATCGAGTATATTTACGTTAATGGAGAAAGAAATGGACAGATGAGAAAGTACTACCCTTCCGGGCAATTAGAGATTGAAGGTAAATTGTATGGAATGCATAAGGTAGGTAATTGGATATATTATGACATGCATGGTATTGTAATAGATAGTTTAAATTGCAACATCATAAAATGCAATGAATTATGATAAAATCTAACAGAGTAATAAGAATTAATTTAAACTATTTTTCAAATGTAAATTTGCCTATGTCTTTTTTCTATGCGACACTAATTATTTTATCCACCAACGCCTGGTCGCAACCTGAAAATGAACTAACTATAATTATCTCAGATGAGGATAAGTTTGTTTTTCATCCTGAAAAAATTTATGTAAAGGACAACCTCTTTTACAGTGCGAATACAGATTCGCTTTTCACGGGAAGGTTCAGTGCCCACCTCAAATACAGAAATAATAAGAAAATATTAGAATGTACAATTACTAGGGGAATGAAAAGTGGATACCTATCGCAAAGTTATAATAGAGATGCGAAAGTTATTGGCATTAATGGTTTATATGTTAACAACAAGAAAGAGGGGAACTGGATATGGATTGAGCCTGAGATGGGCTGGAAGTATGAGTCTCGATTCGGTTTGGATCAGCAGGTTGTTACAAGCATAGACTATGTCAATGGCAGGAAAAATGGTCATGTGTTAGTCTATAAACTGGATGCGTCTGAAACATATAATAATAAATCTAACCGTCATAATAATATGCTTATAGTCAAGGGCGTGTACCTTGATGGAAGAAGGCAGGGAATATGGCAATTTTATGATGATATTTTTAGTGAACACGACCATAACACCATACCCTATGATTTAGATAAATCATTCGATCTTTACACAGGAGGATTACCAATTTTCTGGACAAGAGAGCGGGTATATGATTCATCAGTACTACAAGAAGAAAAATGCAGGGAGCCATATAGAGATTTGGATTGCGCTGACTACCAGGAAAAGTATTCAAGTAATATATATAAGTTTAACCCACCAGAGATAGTTTCGCCAAGATCTAAAACTAAAATAACAGAGCAAATGTTTACTGTTAAGGACTATATGGGTGAGGATGTTGAGATCAATCCGGTGCTATTCTTGCAGCACATAAATAAATACCACGCAAATGGAATTAGTATTCACAAGCAAGACGGACGGTCATTTAAAATTGATAATGATCTCAGGGAGAGACTAAAACTGATAACATTTTGGCAATAAATCATTAAACTTGTAACATAATATATAGATATTTTCTAATTACTGCCTTGCCAAAAGTCTCAATAAAACTCCTTTCAACAATATCTCACTTAACTACACTTATTTTTGGTGTGGCTCTGGGTCTTAGTTCTGCCATTTTTTATCAACACTTCTATGCAATTTTTGTTTCAAAACTCTCGATTCATGTCGCAGGCATGGTTGTAATTGCGGTGATTTTGAGGTTATTGACAATTTTAATGTGGAATCAATACAATACTGATTTTACTAAGCTAAATCAATTCCTAATCGATGATGAAAGGTAAAAATTTTATAATGATATTATTCACATTCTTTATTGTCTTTACAATTTCACTATTTACTTATTTGTATTTTGGTGGTTGGTTTGATCGTTTTCTAAGTGGCGGCTTTAAGGCGCTGTACTAAATTATCCTTTTGGTTTTAGAGCTAGTTTAAATAAAGCGAAATAACTGTTTGAAAAAATATTTTAAAATCGTAGCTGCATACCTATTGCTGACCATATTTAGTTGTAGCGATGTGAAAAGCATCATTGATGGTGGCGCTTTTGCTGACCCAAGCGGGAACTCTATAAAAACCTTTTACATATACGATTATGTCAATTTTAATAAGTTAAACGACCATTTAAGGAAAACTAGTAGCCCAGACCAAAGCACTACCGTCAACTATTATTTTTCACATAACTCTAACATACCCAGTAGCTCATTAAAATATGCTAAAAGTATTCCAGATGCTAAAAATATTATCAAAGATTATTGCCATAGTATAAAATATATTGGCTTGAAAGACAGCTTGGGTATCTTCACGTTAATTAGTTGCGCTGATGCGCCCACGAATAAATATTGCAGTTGCTCAGAACCAAGTTTTCAAAATTAAATGTTAAGGAGTTTGTATGATATCAAAAGTACTTTATGAAGGTAGCCTTCGTACGAGAGCAGTGCACATAGCCTCCGGCAGCACTATTGTTACAGATGCACCAACCGATAATAATGGAAAGGGCGAAGCGTTTTCACCAACCGATTTAGTTGCAACATCATTAGCATCCTGTATGCTCACTATAATGGGAATTATTGCAGAGCGAGACGGCATTGACTTAAAAGGGGCACACGCAGAGGTCGAAAAAGTTATGTCTAAGAATCCAAGAAGAATTAGTAAAGTTGGAATTAGAATACATTTAAATGGCCACTTGATTAATCAAACTGACAGGGATAGACTGGAACGTGCAGCGAGACATTGCCCTGTTGGTGGCAGCTTGCATCCAGAAATAGAGGAAGAGGTTATATTTGTTTATGATGAATAAATTATTTTACTACAATACAATTCACTCCTAAAGGATATTCCACAAGAAGTTTTGGTGCGTTACTTAACTTAAAACCTAGGCACCAATTAATTAGAAAAAATAATCAATAGACGTATATTTGTTGTTGTTATATGGATAGAAATTTATCAATATTGCAATAGTTTTACATCTGATATTGCACTTAAAATTGTCTTTTTAAATAATTATATAACTGAAAATAGAGCTCTAAATGAATAAAAATTTTGTACTATATTTTTTCCTCGCTTTGTCGGCTAATCTCATGACGAGCCTCTATGGAAGGCCGAAATTTAGTGATAGGCAGGTCGCAGTAATGATTCCAAAATATTTTGCACGGGATCATAATTCTCCACAAATAACCAGGACAAGGGTGTATGGCGAAAATGGGAAAAAAGTTCTTCACCTCAACATTGACGTGAACCGAAATCGCTATGAGGGTCAAATGGAGTATGCTTTTGGTGCAATGGCCAGCATATGTCAATACGCTATCAGGCCGTTTGACATCTTTGTACTTGTGATGGAATCGAATTCAAGACAGATTCAAACAGAAAAAGTAGAGGCGAAAGCTAGATGTACTATAGATCACTTTGTTCACAAACGCGTTAAGGGCAATCGTTGGTCGAAAAAGTGCATTGAATTTGAAAAAATTTAAGAACTATCTGTTTTCCTAAGTATAACTAGGTTCGACTAGTGTCTTCAGCTGCTCCTGGTAACGCCTTCAAGTTTACAAGAACAAATACACTAGCTAAAAATCGCCTTTTGTTAGCAGCCATGACGAACAAACAAAGTTATGACGATGGATCTCTTTCTGACAATGAAATAAGATGGTTAGTCATGCGAGCTCTAGGTGGATTTGGTATTATCACAACGGCGGCTACTCACGTATCAAAAGATGGCCAAGGTTGGAAAGGCGAGTTTGGTATTTTTGACGATTCATTTATTGATAAGTTACTAGAAATGACTGAACGCATTCATGTTCATAACAGTCTTATCTTCGCTCAACTTTTTCATGGTGGTATGCGATCACCACAAAGCTTAACTGGTGTTAAACCCATATCAGCAAGTAAAGTTCAAAGCAATTATTCCATTGATGGATACACTCGCCGGGCAACATTGGTTGATATAAAAAAAATCATCAAAAATTTTCAATTAGCTGCAGAAAGATGCGTAAAAGCTGGATTTGATGGAATTGAGATTCATGGAGCACACGGATATCTCATTTCACAATTTCTCGGTGCTAATACAAATAATAGAAAAGATGAATGGGGGGGCAGTCTTAGGAATCGATCAAGGTTACTAGTAGAGATTTATCGATCAATAAAAGAGTCTGTGCCTGACAATGTCCTCGTAGGAGTTCGGATCTCGCCTGAAATAGAAGACCTAGGTATTTCTCTTGAAGACAGCCTGCAACTAGCAGAAATACTTCAAAATGAACAGGTTGATTTTATACATCTTTCCTGCTGGGATATCTATTCTCGGTCAGTTAAACAAAAAAATGATCCCAGAACAATAACAGAGTGGTTTACTAGGGGCATAGATACTCTTCCAAGCATTATCAGCACGGGTAATGTATGGACCAAATCAGATGCGGTCAATGCCCTCCATCAGGGTGCGGATATCGTTGGCGTTGCCAGAGCTGCAATAGCACATTATAATTGGGCTATAAAAATTTTTGACAATGACTTTGAACCATCAACCGGACCATACTCAGTCGAGGAGTTAAAATCAGCGGGGCTTAGTAAAAATTTCATAGAGTATATGCGCAATTGGAAAAATTTTGTTAAATAGGAGGTTCCGTTATTCAGTGCACCAGTCAAAAGCCCAGGTATCAATATCTATTGATCTAATTAAATTAATTATTAACAACCAGTCTCTCTTAGTATTAATTTCCTTTCAAGATTATTCAGTGACTGAAAACATAATTCTCAGGACATTTTATTATTTAATACGATTATGATTACCATAAAATAGGATTAGAATTGGCTCTATGATTTGCCTCATGCATAGTCACTAACAATTGAATACTTTTTGAGGTACCACATAATTATCAATTCCGCCCATATTTTCTTCTTATTTTTTAAAGAAATATTTTTAATTAAAATTCTCAGTTCATATTTATACATTGTTAACCTTTTTAAGGATTGAAATGAAAAATATGGTCTGGTTATCAGCAATTTAGTCATTTGCAATAATTTAAAATAGAGGGTTATATGAAAACAGAGTATACAATTGTGAAATGTGATGGTTTATTTACATCGAGAGATACGGCGCTAATTGATGAGGTAAATAGACTTATGAAAGATGGATGGCAACCACTGGGCAATCCCTTTCAGGATAATCATGGACTCTGGCTCCAGGCCTTGACTAGATAGCATTTTATTGAAAGCCAGCAGCTACAATCCATCTAAAAAATTCAGACCCTTCGCGTTTTTAATTTATATTGATAGAAAATCTTATCATTTTATGTTCGTTGGATCTCGTTGGTATAATTGAGAAATTATTGTTTTTACTGTTTTGTACAAGAACACCCACAAATGATCCAACAATGCCCCCAACTAATACATCTGTCACGTAATGTTTATCGGCTGCAACTCTCAAGTATCCTGTCCATGAAGCAATTCCAAGAGCGCTGGCCCAAATTACGTTCCTTTTTTCTGGATAATATCTGGATACTAAAATAGCGGATGAGGTACCAAGAGCAAATGCTGTGCTTGTATGCCCGCTAAAAAAAGATCTAAACTGATCTTTTTTATATTCTCTTGTTTTATAGTATGCATCGGGTCTCTGTCTCTTAGATAGTATTTTGACGGTGTTGGTTATAATTCCATTTAATGATATAACCTGAAGATTTGTCAAAAAATATTCCATGTATTTATCTTTATTTACTACTGGTGTCAATGGAATGCTACCAACAAACAGGCCATACAGAAACACATCGCTCAAATATTCAGCGCGGTCAATCTGGTTTTTTTCCCAAAGTAATCTTTTCCTAAAATATTTGTCAAAAGAATTAGGACCAGAGCCAACCAAATTTTTCGGATTATCTTCCAGCCCGAATTGTAAATAAAGGAAAGATGAGAGCTGCAACGCAGTTATGAAATAATCGTTTTTTGGAATTTTTTGACCAAAAGCCTTAACGGGAATAAATAAAAGTATTACTACTAGCAATGTTGAAAATATGAATTTTTGGATATTGCTCTTATTATGCATTCAAAATTTTGGTACTTTAACTATGTTCTTATTTTAAAGTTAGTGGTGTTTTGCCAAGAATATAATCACGTTTAAAAAAATATTAAAAATTTTAGAAATGGACCAAAAGCTAACTTGCCCAAACATAGGCGGGAATGAAATAAAAAAAAGACGAATTTTTGCATACTTAGGCTTCTTTGCGGCTTTGACGACTCTAATAATAAACTTTTATATTGTTCCTTTCAGAGTATTTTACTATGTCATTTTCATAATAGTCTCTGGCATGCTTCTAACATTTTTTGAGGTTAAAGAGGAGACATGTATCGTTAATGCTTTTCTTGGAGTAAAAAATATGGGTCATAAGTTTCAAAGGGAATATGATAAAGATTCACTTTGGACTCAGAGAAAAATTTCTATTCGAATAATTATTACGACCTTAATGCTATCATCACTAATCACTCTCATCGTATATGTTTTTGACAAATATTGATTAGGATGCGGGCATCAAATCCATCATAGGCAGATTAATATATGAGCAATTATGAGAAAATTTTGTAGTCTGTGTTTGCTATTTCTGCCAATAATTCTTCAATCAGAGGAAAAGACGCATGCATTTGGTCACCACCCAAAGCTATCTCATTTCAAGACATTCATTGGGGGCTCTTACGTTGGAAAAATAGAAAACTCTAAACTGCAAGGAGAGATGTTAGAGAAGTGCTCATGGCGGGCGGCGTTAAATGGAGCGGCAGTAAGGATGGTTTGTGAGGTAAATGAAGGTGAATATGTAACTGAGGGCCTTATAAACTGGGATCCAGTAGAAAAAAGCTTAGTTGGGTGGTTTTTTTCCTCTTCAGGAAGTGTTACAAAAAAATACATAAAGACAAGTTCTAATCGTATAGATATCATTGAGGATGTATCCAGCAATGGGAATAGTATTACAAAAATAAAAACTAGCTATACAATAAATCATTTAGGAGATTTAGTAGGTGTAACACAATATCTTATGCAAGGCATTTGGGTTGGAGGAAGTGAGATAGCCTACAAAAAACTATAGTTGGTAATTATAACATTGCCTTAAAACGGATTCAGAAGAAATCATTCCTCAATATTTATCTTTACCCCTAGTTCATTTTCTATCATCCTCATTATGGAAATTTCAGATGTCATCGCAATACCATCGGCTTCAATTAGTTTTCCAAGCTTAACAGCAAGAGAGCTAATTTGATCTTTGTCCAATAATGTTTTGACCCTTTTTAAAACTTCCAGAGTATAATCATTGATCTGGTTTTGGTTTTTCTTGCTCAATAATACCAGAGCTTGGTTCATGAAGTTTTCAGCTCTCTGGTCATTTAGGTTTGGAAATAATTCCGTGATTGCTTCTTTCCAAACCATACGCTCTTCATTGTCTGATTGGCCATCTGCGACCTGAATTGAGGCGCACAAATGAGTCACCGACTCAAGTGGTGACATGTTAACTGGTTCGTTATATTCGTTTTTGTTAGTATCTTTTGAAAACCACTTCATTATTTATTTACCCTCCCATTCATCGGGCGTTAATGTCTTCATACTTAAAGCATGTATTTCATTATTCATCATATTACCCATGCTATCATAAACAGCGCGATGCCGCTCAATCAAAGACATATCAATAAAATCACTGGAAACAATAGTGGCCTCAAGGTGGAAACCGCCCTCATGTGTTTTGTGGTTGAGGTGCCTTCCCGTAAAATCTTTTATTTCAATATGCTGTATATCTAAATCGTTTTCTAGCCTCATTTTTATTTCTTTTTCAATAGACATTGATTTTTCACCTTTTCAATTACAATTTTATAAATGCAAGATCCTAAATTATTTAAGATTAGCGAAAAAGATAAGGTTCATTATAAAAAACTAATTAATAAAATTGACATTAGTAATAAGGGTCAACTAATTGAGGTGTTGGGCAAGAAAATTCAGAAAATAATCAATAAAGAAAAAATGAACATACTTGAGGCTGATCTCATTGAGAAAATGGCTCAACTATTAAGTATTTTAGACAAGTTTCCAAGCCTTTCAAGTGACACCATTAAGAAAATCCTCTTTGCGATGTCATATTTTATCGATGAAAATGATGATATACCTGATTTTATACCTGATCTAGGGTACTTAGATGATATTTCAGTTGCAAACTGGATCTTAGAAGATATTTCTGAAGAAATTTCTTTAATGCCTTGAGGCTAACGCTATTCTTCTTCTTTGGAGTCGATCTCAGCTTTCTCTAGATCTTCAATAGAAAACTGCCACTGGCAAGGGGCGCACCAGAATGGTTTTCCATAATAGGTGGGTTTATCTTCGACAATCTCTAAAACGTCACCGCAGCGGGGACATTCTCTGGACTCATCAAGCTTAGGCCATTCGTAATCTGGCCGGTACTTAAAACCCTCTTCATATGAAAAATTGTCATTCATCAATACAATTTACTAAAAAAATAATGCACGGCATAAAAGTTTTATAAGACAGAAAACAAAACAAAAATCAAAATTCCAAAGAGTGAAAAGCCCAAGATATTTTGAGCCCTAAATTCCTGCTGAATAGTTTCAACTTGGGAAAGGTAATGATCGTAGTAGAGAAAGACCTCCAAGGTATCATTTTGTGCAACATAGACACGTTTTATACCATCAGATAAGTTATCTCGTACCTTTTCGTCCTGAATATCCGGAGGTATGTAACTCACCTCGTGGAACCCTGCTAAAACGGGAATTGGCGAATCAAGTGGGTGGTTTCCAACATAATAACCGTCAACGAAAAATGGGACATTCATACTGTCAGTTTTTATATCCAAAAAACCATAATTATTTAAGTCCTTATCAAGCTCCATGTTTTGAGCAGCTGATACAGTCATTAATGTAAATACAATACATGTTTTACGTAGTGTAAATAAATTAAATTTTAAAAAGTAATTAAACATATGAGTAAATTTTTGCTTATGCAGAATCATAATAAATGGCCTAGCACATATTTAATTTCCATGCTGCTATGGGTATCAGGCTGCGCCTATTTTAACACATTTTATAATGCACAACAATATTTCAGAGATGCCGAAAATATAAGGATTACCAAGGGTGGAACATCCGTGCCCGTATCAGCAATGGATAAATATGGCAAAACAATTAAAAAATGTGAAACCGTATTAAAGGATTATCCTGAATCAAAATATAGGACGGATGCAGTACTTCTCATGGCTATATCAAGGTACTACCGCGGTGAGTATGACCAAGCCCAAGCAGACTTAAATGATATTAAGATAAATGGTTCTGACCAGGAAAAAGAAGAAGCTTTTTTTTGGCAGGCTTTATGTAAGGCAAAGAAGGGCAATCTAAGTGTCGCATTAGGGCAGCTAAATGAGCTTCTAAATAATAGCTCATCGCCAAAAATACTCGCCAAGTGCCATAATTCATTAGCAAATATTTATGAAGAAATTGATGATCATGAAACTGCACTCTATCATTTAATGAGGGCTGGAGAAATGACAAAAGAAAAAGGAGAAAGAGCACTCATTTATGGTAAGCTTGCCCAAAAAGCTTACGACAAAGATGATTACGATCTTGCATTGGATGGTTATAAAAAAGTGATAGCTCAATCGCAATCTAAAGAGAATATAGAAAAATCCCATTTGCAAGTACTAAAAATTTTAAGAATTCAAAATAATTTTCAAGAGGCTGAAAAAAAGATAAAGAGCATGCTAATTAATGACAAATTCAGGCGGATATACGGAGATCTTGAACTAGAACTTGTTCAACTTTATAAAGCTCAAGGGCAAAACTCTGAGATTGAATCTAGATTAGAGTCCATTGTCAATAGTTATCAGAGAACTACAGTATCTGCTGAGGCCTATTACCAATTAGGACAAATATACACCTCAGAAAAATGGAACCCCGAAAAGGCGAAAGAGTATTATGAAATGGTTTCAAAAGAATACAGCAGATCACTTTTTTCTCCATTGGCAAGAGGTAAATTAAACTCCATCAAGCTTTATGAAGATGCATCAGATGCGTTAGTTTTACATGAGAATATTATAAACGCATCGATAAAGAATGATAAAGTAGACACAACCAGCTTGGCTATCTCACAAGAAAAAACTCCAGACAGAAGTATACCCGAGCTATATTATCAGATTGCGGACCTGGAAGCCTTCAGTTTTAATCGTCATGACAAATCCATAGATTACTTAAAAAAAATTCTCGAGGAATTCCCGTTGTCAGAATTTGCAGCTAAGGCTAGGTTCGCAATGGTTCATATATACGATTCGAGAGGTGATATAGATTCTGCAAACACTGTTGAAAAGGAACTCTTCGATCTACACCCAAACTCTGATTATTCGCAGTACCTTGATCCAGAATTCGATACAAAGCCCAATCTTCAAGAGTCCCTAATGGTAGAGGCAGAGTCCATTTTGAATAGCAACCCAACTAAGGCCGTGAAGCTTTACAAAAGCGCTCTGAGCGCGGATAGCTTGGGGAAATATGCTGATATAGCAGCATTTGCCGTTGGGCATTACTATGACCAGGAAGCCATTTTGGACAGTGCAATAAAGTATTATGGATGGTTCAGCACCTCAAAAACAAAGACCGAATACTCTGAAGAAGCTTTTAAAAGACTTGCAACTTTAAGTTCTGTCATGCAAACCTTAAATCCTGACACACTAAAAAATGAACCCTTGGAGGGTGATTGAGATCTAAAATATTTTCCTTTTTTTACCGTTTCACCAGACTTTTGGTAACAAACATCCTTTACGGTATCCAAAAAGTTCTATGCCTGCCGAAAGATTTAGAGCCAGCTGTAAAGCTCGGTGATGCAGCCCTTAGATCATTCTTTGTTCTTAAAAAAGTAGTCTATGATTTTCCCTTGCCCAAGAATTGTGAAGTTGAAATTTTTGATTTAAGATTTCCGTCGCCTCTTATAGGATCTTCATTTAAATCCGACGACAAGATTCTTGAGATGTGGCTGAGGATGGGCATTGGCGGTGTTATTATCAAAACTATAATGCGCGAAAAACGTCATGGAAACCCGAGGCCGAGAATACAGGATATCAAAATCAGAAATGAAAAAGGACTCCTGAACTCTTTAGGCTTGCCGGGTCCTGGCATAAATATATTTTTAGATCAGATTATCAAAAGTAGTATATGGTCATTTAACAGACCAATTGGTATAAGCGTGGGTGGCACATCCGAACAGGAATACATAACCAACGTTGATGAAATTCAAGCAGCTTTGGGTAACCAATTTTCGTCATATTTTTTTGAACTTAATATAAGCTGCCCAAATACTACTGATGGTCAGATCATATGCGATAATCCATCACAACTTGATTCACTACTAAAGAAAATAAGAAGAAATCATTCAAAAACTATTTCCATCAAAGTATCTCCTGATGTAAGCGATAGTATATTGGCCGACATTGGGAAATTGTGCTCCGAATATGAGTCAATTATCATTAATGCAGGGAATACGCACTATAAGGACAGAGGGGAACTTGGATTAAAAGAAAATCTATTCGCCATGGAAGGCGGGGGCTTGTCTGGACCTAGCATTTTTCCACGCACATTGTCCATGGTGAAAATATTTTCACAATTTAGATCTCCAATCATGGCGACAGGTGGAATTTCCACAATACATCATGTAAACCTTCTTAAAGAATCAGGAGCATCTCTTTTTGGTATGGCGACCAGTCTTGTTTTAGACCCATACTGTATACCAAGATTAAACGAGGAAATTTAACATTGTTTACAATTGTTTTAGTTAACCCACAAATTCCACCAAATACCGGCAGCACAGGTAGATTATGCGCAGCAGTTAATGCTAAGCTTCATGTGGTTGGTAAATTAGGATTCGAATTAAGCGATAAGACTCTCAAGCGTGCAGGGCTTGATTACTGGGATCATATCGATTGGAAATATTTCCCTGATAAGAAAAAATATTTCTCAGAGCTGGAGAGTTCCGGAAATTTTCATTTATTAACAACAAAATCACCCAATTCGTATTTTCAAAGGACATTTAATAAAGGCGATTATCTAGTTTTTGGAAGCGAAACAAAGGGCTTAGATGAAAATTATCTCCGATTGCATTGGGAAAAAACTTGTAAAATACCAATGGAAAATTCAAATATTCGAAGCCTCAATCTTGCAACCAGCGTTGGTATTGTACTTTTTGAGGCTCTAAGGCAAAATAATGTATAGGTACATACAACATTTAGCGATCGGTTCTATTTTAATTGCTCTAATCTCTGGATGTTCTTCGTCACCCCGATATGGGTCTGAAATCAAAAACTCAAGGGTAGGTCTATCAGCAAGAAAAAAATCTGCGTCAAAAACAAACAGAAAAAGGACTGTAAACCACAGAAAAATAATAAAAGGTGTTAGTTCATACTATGCTGAGGATTTCCATGGAAAATTAACAGCAAATGGTGAAGTCTATGATATGTATGGCTTAACTGCAGCACATAAAACCCTTCCACTAAATACAATTTGCAGGGTAACAAACTTAGCAAACAACAAATCATTGATATTGCGCATCAATGACAGAGGACCCTTCGTTAAAGGAAGAATCTTAGATTGCTCTTACGGTGCTGCTAAAAAATTAGACTTTGTTCAGCAGGGAACAACCAGAGTGAAGATTGAGATAATAGAACTGGGTGACGGCAAGTATATGAAACACAGATCGCTTAATCAGTGAAAAAATTCTATATAATAGTTAACCCTGCAGGTGGTAAAAAAAAAGGGTTACGAATTTTAGATCAAGTCCGCCCTCAGTTTGAGAAGCATAAAGCTAAAATTAATGTACTCAAAACTGCTTATGCCGGCCATGCAAGAGACTACGCTAAAACCATAGATTATAAAGGCTATGATGGTATTTGTGCTGTAGGAGGAGATGGGACAATGTTTGAGCTGATAAATGGTATGTTAGGTAGAGAAGATAAAAAAACTCTGCCACTAGGGTTGATTACTGGTGGAACCGGAAATGCTTTTATGCATGATCTTGATTGTCTAGAGCCCCAGCGCGCTGTTGAGCGCATCCTAAAATGCAAGCAGCGTTTTATAGATGTCGCTGAAATAGTTACTGATAATAAAAAATATTATTCTTTTAATATCATAGCATGGGGGCTTGCAAATGATGCCGCTAAATTAGCCGAAAAATTAAGAATTTTTGGCAGATTTAGGTATGATATAGCATCGGTAGTCGAGGTAATTAGAGGAAAGAAGCGTATTGCCAGGCTCTCATATGGCGATACTACAATTGATGGTGATTTTGTTTTCATTATTGGTTGCAACACCATCCATACCGGTAAAGGGATGAAAATGGCACCTAAAGCCTCAATCGATGACGGTAAAATAGATTTGATTATTGTAAAGAAGGCATCTAAGTTAAAGTTGCTTAAATTATTCCCTAAAATATTCACAGGTGCTCATATAAAGAGTAAATTAGTTGATTATGTACAGGTCAAAGAATTTTCAATTAATACCGATTATAACAGTTCATTAATGATCGATGGAGAAATAATTGGCAATTCCCCGTGTAATGTTAAAATTCACACTAAGAAAATTAGTGTTCTCGTTTGATGTAGGATCATAATATGTTAGAAATGTTAAAAGGCAGAAATCTCATAAACTTTATCGGTATCCCGATGTGGTTGTTACTNATATATAAAGGAGGGCTTTATTATTGCATTTTCATTCTAGCATGCTCAGCGTTTGCTCTAGGTGAATTTTATAGTATCATGGAAAAAAAAGGAGCCAAGCCTTTGCGATGGATGGGTATGGCTTCAACTGTATTCATCGCGGATTATTATTATGTACAGCCTCTAATTACTACCCACCAAATGCTAGGTGGCACCATTTTAATCATCCTTTTAACAGTAATTTGGGAATTGTTCTCCGTTAAAAACAACTCATCATTAAATGTAGCAGCGACTCTTGCGGGTATATTATTTGTTCCCATCCTGTTGGGTACTGCAATAGACATAAGACAGTTTGATCTATTAATGGAGACCCAGCTTTCCTTAGCATTGGTAATAAGTGTCTGGGTATGTGATTCTGCCGCATTTTTTGTCGGTACAATTTTTGGTAAGAAAAAAATATTTCCTGAGGTGAGTCCCAAAAAATCGTGGGCTGGTTCAATTGCAGGGGTTGTGGCATCTTTCCTAGTTTTTATATTGTTTCACTATTACGGGTGGCTGGGAGATTATTTTGGTCTCAGGGACGCAATCTTTTTTGCTTTAATATCAGGTGTTTTTGGACAAATTGGCGACTTTGCTGAATCGATGTTTAAGCGAGATGCGGGTGTCAAAGATAGCGGGACATTATTAGCTGGACACGGGGGTGTTCTTGATAGGTTTGACTCATTAATATTCACCATGCCAATATCATATCTCTATGTCCATTTTTTAATGCATCTCTAATATGGCTTTAAAAACAATTTTGGCCACAGATTGTGGAAGCACAACTACAAAGGCTATCCTTATCGAATACAACGATAGCGAATATCGGTTAACATACAGGGGAGAAGCCCCTACAACCGTAGAGGCTCCGTTTGAAGATGTTACCAGAGGCGTCCTAAATGCTGTGATGGAAATTGAGGAGCTATCTGGCAGGCAGATCATTAGCAATGAAGAGATTATTACACCCTCAAAAGGAAACATGGGTGTCGATATCTACATTTCAACAAGCTCAGCCGGCGGAGGGCTTCAGATGATGGTTGCAGGAGTAGTCAAAAGCATGTCAGGTGAAAGCGCTGAAAGGGCGGCACTTGGGGCTGGCTCAATAGTTATGGACATCATTGCATCAAACGACGGTCGAAAAGCGCACGAGAAAATAAAGCGCATCAGAGAACTGAGGCCAGATATGATTTTACTCTCTGGAGGGATAGACGGTGGCACTGTATCACACGTTGTAGAGCTTGCAGAAATTTTGGCCGCTGCTAACCCTAAACCAAGACTTGGCAATGAGTATAAACTTCCAATAATCTATGCTGGTAATAATAAAGCACAAAAAACAGTTAAAGACACGCTTGGTCTGATGGTAGACCTAGATATAGTTGCAAATATTCGTCCTGTCCTGGAAAAAGAAAATTTGGAGCCTTCACGAGATAAAATCCACGATTTATTCATGGAACACGTTATGCAACAGGCACCAGGTTACAAGAAACTAATGACCTGGACAGACGCCCCAATAATGCCAACGCCTGGAGCTGTCGGGGCACTGATTGAAATGATCGCTGAGAAAGAACAAATCACGGTCGTGGGTGTGGATATTGGCGGTGCCACGACCGATATTTTTTCAGTTTTTCAAAAAAAATTCAACCGTACCGTTAGTGCAAATTTAGGTATGAGCTACTCAATCTGTAATGTTTTGGCAGAATCAGGTATGGAGAATGTTCTTAGGTGGGTACCTTTTAACATTGATATGTCGGAGTTAATTAATCGGATCGGTAATAAAATGATTAGGCCTACAACCGTGCCTCAATCACTTGAGGAGCTTTTCATTGAACAGGCAATAGCAAGAGAGGCATTGCGTCTATCATTCGAGCAGCATAAAAATTTTGCAGTTGGATTAAAAGGGGTCCAAAGGGAGAGGACAATTTCAGACGCTTTTGAGCAAAGTACATCTGGGAAATCATTAGTAAATATGATGGATTTGGATCTATTGGTTGGTTCAGGCGGGGTTTTAAGTCATGCCCCAAGAAGAGAGCAGTCTACAAAAATGCTCATTGATGCGTTTCTTCCAGAGGGGATAACCCAGCTTGCTGTAGACTCAATATTTATGATGCCTCAATTAGGGGTTCTGGCAAATGTCACTGACGCTGATTTTTCTGACGAAGCAAAAAAAGCAGCACTCGAGGTATTTCAGAAAGACTGTCTAATAAGATTGGGTACTTGCATTGCTCCAGTTGGGAGCGCCAAAGATGGAGAGGTAGTAATCGAAGCTGAGTTCACACTATCTGATGGATCAGTTTTGAATAAAACCCTATTGAAAAATGAATTGACCAGAATCGAGGTACCCTATGAGCCTGTAACCGCAAAGATCACACCATCAAAAAAAATGGATATTGGTTCTGGTGATGGGCAAGAGCTTACGTCAACCATATACGGCGGAGAGGTAGGTATTATTTTAGATGGAAGAAATAGGCCAATAGAAATTCCTAACGACCAAGGCTTGAGATTAGACCTGCTAAAAAAATGGTCAAATGCTATTAATGAATACCCAAAAGTCTAGCAGCAATTAATAATGGCACACTCATACACTCCCGGTCTAAAAGTTTTAAAAGAAGTAAAGATAAAAAAGAATAGGAGGCTACCATTGAAAGGAGAAATCCTGAAATCGGTAGGCGACAGGGTTAAAGCCGATGATATTGTAGCCAAAACAGAACTTCCCGGAAACGTCAGTATGGTCAAAGTTGCAAACCTTTTAAATATTGCACCAAGTGATATTAAAGATGTTCTGCTGTTCGGTGAGGGTGATTATATAAAAGAAAAAGAAAGGATAGCAGAAACAGCTGGAATTTTTGGATACTTTAAGAACGAATTATTGTCGCCAGTTTCTGGTACCATTGAGTCAATATCTGATACAACTGGCCAGATTGTAATTAGGGAAAGGCCTATTCCCGTTGAGGTGGACGCTTACATAGACGGTGTCGTTTCTGATTTAATAGAGGATGAGGGTGTAACGATAGAATCAGAGGTCGCATACATACAAGGGATTTTTGGCATAGGTGGGGAGACCCGTGGAAATCTTGAGATAATAGTTAAAGATAGGAAAGAAAAAATTTCTGAAGAGATGATAAATGAAAAACACGCAGGAAAAATACTTGTGGGCGGTTCATTTATTGGCATAAACGCTTTCAAAAAAGCCATTGAATTAAAGGTTGCAGGTATAGTCGTTGGGGGTTTTAACTATTTCGACTTGGAGGAAATACTTGGATACAAGCTAGGTGTTGCGATTACCGGTACCGAAGATTTGAACACCTCACTGGTTGTCACTGAGGGCTACGGTGAAATAGAAATGAGTGAGAGGACTTTTAGCTTATTAGAACTTCACTCAGAAAAATTTGTTTCCATAAACGGCGCAACCCAGATTAGAGCTGGTGTGATAAGGCCTGAAATTATTATTCCCCTTCTGAAAAAACTTCCTGTATCTAAAAACACAAATAAAAATGAACTGGGTATCACATCAGGCTCTGTAGTGAGGGTAATTAGGGCACCATATTTTGGTAAGATTGGTACAGTAGTTGAATTACCTTCAGAGCTTCAAAAAATGGAATCAGAAACTATGGTAAGGGTTGCATGTGTAAAATTTGAAAACGATACCTATATTATACCACGTTCAAACTTAGAAATGCTTGAAACTGATACGGTTTAAGTAATATGGCCACTAAAAAAGAGACAACGAGCAAACATCCAAGGTCTGATGACATTTCATCTGATAGTGATTTAATTTTCCTAGAAAAAATAGCTGACAAAATTTGTAAGCATGGCCTAGAGACTCCTGCAGTCTTTTTTCTGGAAATGACTAAGCCCCTATCACTTTTAGGAAGCCACGTACTTGTATTTTTTGGCCCCATAATTAACGCGTTTATTCAGGCCGAGAATTATTACAGAACTGTAGAGGTTTTTGAAGAGCCTGGTAATATTGAGAGATTATTAAAAGCCATTGAGCATCGAGCAAGAAAATGAATGATCGTGAATTTTTTATAGGAGCTCTTTTAATATCTTTTTCCTTTGCCCTGTTTTGGGCTTCTGGAAGCCCCTTTTTCATTGAAGAGCGCATCGTCATGTTCATAACCATTATGGCATTTGGTGGAATATTAATTTTTTACACAAGAAAGGCCAAAAGAGGTGAAAATATATTTTTAAGAACAATCCCTGGCCTGAAGGCAGTCGAAGAGGCAGTGGGCAGATCCACCGAAATGGGTAAACCCGTATTATACGTTCCCGGTATACAGGACATGGATCAGGTTGAGACCGTAGCTGGAGTTATCGTACTTGGTCATGTTTCAAAAATGACTGCAAGGTATGAAACCCCTCTAAATGTTCCAGTTTCAAGAGCGATTGTTATGAAAGCAGCTAGAGAAGCGTGCAAAGAATCATATCTGATAGAAGGTCGGCCTGATATGTTTCACGAAGACATGGTGCATTATGTTACCGATGAACAATTTGCCTATGCCGCTGGTGTCAATGGAATAATGGTCAGGGAAAAGCCAGCAGCCTGTATATACATGGGCAAATTTTATGCTGAATCCCTAATTCTCGCAGAAACGGGTAACTCGATCGGAGCAATTCAAATTGCAGGTACTGCCTCCCCAACCCAGATACCATTTTTTGTAACTGCCTGTGACTATACCCTTATCGGTGAGGAGTTTTTTGCGGCCAGTGCTTATCTCTCCGAAAAACCAGAATTGGTGGGTGGTGTGAAAGGGCAGGATATGATTAAGTTGGTTATTATAGCCCTTATTGTTGGTGGGGTGCTGTTGAGACTTTTATTCGACTTGCAATTAATTAATCTAGATATTTTGAGTATCCTAACTGTCAGATAGCAATGCTCTGGAAAAGACAAATACCAATATTAATAGTATCAGTCATAGGTTTTTTAACTCTGTTTGGCTGGTTTACTGACCAACCAGGTATGAAAAGTTTTATAGATGATGATGCGACCCAGTGGTTTGATATTCTTGCAAGCTTTGCCATATTTTTGGGAGGATTCAATTTACTTAAACTTCAAATGCAGAAAATACTCACAAAGCAATCCGGTTGGGAGTATAGTTTATTTGCCGTCGGTGGCTTAATTTTTGCAATAATAGCTGGTTTCTTTTATAAGGGTAATCCAGATGTAGAGTGGGGTACTCATGTGACGGGCAAGGGTACGCTTTTTAAATGGATGTTTAATTATATGTTTGCTCCTATGCAAGCAACCATGTTTGCTCTGCTTGCATTTTACGTTGCCTCTGCCTCCTATAGAGCCTTTAGGATTAGAAATTTTGAAGCAACTTTACTACTCGTTTCCGGGATCATAATAATGATTGGCCGCGTTCCTCTAGGGAGCAATATATCTAGCTGGTTTGTAATGTATCTTCTGGTTCTTGTTTCGGGGATTGCTATAAACGGTATTTATAAGAATAAGCTAACCACAGCCATAACTGTAATTTCTGGAATAGCTCTTGTCTCGTTGCTTGGGCTTTATATGGGATGGCCTGTAGATCAGCCTGGTCTTTTTTATCTGCCTTACCTCCAGGAGTGGATCTATAAAAACCCCAATGTTGCTGGTGCAAGATCCATAATGATAGGAATTGGCTTAGGAATTTTTGGCACCTCAATCAGGTATATACTTGGTATTGAGAGGTCCTACATAGGTGAATAATGAACAATCTAATTGAACTAATCCTTAAACTTGGCAAAGTAGACAGAAGGTGGATATTTTTAATTATTGGTATTGTTGTCCTGCTTCCGCTTCTTTATCCAATTTCCTTGCCAATCAGAGCAACAGCTACCACGAAACAAGCATATGATTCAATTGATAATTTAAAACCCAATTCAAAAGTTTTAGTATCCTGCGAGTATGGGCCTAGTACCAAGCCTGAAATTCACCCAATGACNACCTCNGTTTTNAGACATTTNTTTAGAAATGGACACAAAGTATATNTAGTATGCTTATGGGCCGATGGTTTATTTATGGCTGAAGAGGCACTTGAAGAGGTAGCAGTCAAAGAATTCGGTTTAACCTATGGGGAAGACTATGTGCTACTAGGCTTTAGACCTGGTAACGAAGCCGTTGTTAAGGGCATAGTAAGTGATATTAGAAAGCTATACACAATAGATGCACGGGGAACTAAAGTAACCGAGATTCCAATGATGGATGGCATTAATAAGTTTGAAGATTTCGACTTCTTATTCTCCGCATCAGCTGGATACCCTGGAACAATAGAGTGGGTACAGTTTGCTGTTGATGCCACTGACATCAAGATGACAACTGGAACTACCTCTATCCAGGTAAATGAGGTCATGCCATATGTTCAAGCAGGCCAGCTCCAAGGAGTCTTAGCTGGTATGCCAGGTGCTGCGGAATATGAGGCATTAATTGGTGTAAAAGGGATTGGCACAAGCGGTATGGACGCACAGTCTGTGGCTCACCTTGTAATAGTGATCTTCATTATATTTGGCAATATTGGTTACTTTATTGAGCGAAATAGGCAAAATAAAATTAGGGAAGATTGATAAATGAGCATGGAAACTTTTGGAGTTTGGATAGCAGTGTTTTTAACGTTGTCAATCTTTTCATTTTTATATAAAGATAATCCATTCTATAAGGTTGCAGAACATATTTTTGTTGGTGTATCCGCCGGCTATTGGATGTCCATATTTTTCTGGACCCAAATACAACCAAACCTATTCGGTAGATTATTTCCATCAAAAAATTACGCGGAAGATGGTTTATGGTATAGGATCTATGATCTTCTTAGTATTTTTGCAGGTAGTGTTTTTCCTCCGGGAGGCATCGATAAAGGCCATGATATTGACCTAATATACCTTATACCTTTAGGCTTAGGTGTTATGATGTTACTGAGTTTATATGGACCGTTTAATTGGATGGCCAGATGGGGGATTGCTTACACCGTAGGAATGGCTGCTGGCTTGAGGGCATATGGGTACCTAAACTCTAATGTTTTGGGCCAGGTTAAAGGAACTATTATGCCCATAGTAGGAACTGAACTTCCTTTCTTTAGTCTACTTGGGCAATCACATTTTAACAACCTAATAATTTTTGTTGGAACCATAACCGGCTTACTATATTTTTTCTTTTCTAGAGAGCATAAAGGAAATTTTGGTAAAATAACTAAGTTGGGGATATATTTTTTAATGATCTCTTTTGGCGCTTCTTTTGGCTTTGCAGTGATGGGTAGAATATCCTTACTTATTGGTAGGTTTACCGATCTGATTAAGTATTCAGGTGGTCAATACCACCATGCTACAATCTGGATACTACTGTTAATGGTCATTTTATTGGTTTATTCTGCAATCAAGGACCGAAAAAAACTACCGACTTCTACGAATTAAAACAGTGCTATTCAATTTTGACCAAATGTCGATCTAGCGGATATGGCAACTCGCTTTGGACTATCAAGGAATCCCAAATACCTATTTCTATTATCATTTTTTTTATTTGAGTTGGGATGCTTGCATCTAGCACCATTTGTAAAAAGAAATTCTGAGAATGTAAACAAGTATTACCTTGGTAGAGCAGGCACAGATAATTTTCAAGAACTAATTGAAGAGATTTTGTTAAGGTATAATTATCAGATTGAGTATTTTGATAATGGTCCAATTTCTTCTTACATGACAACTAGATGGAAAATAAGGGATCCAAACACTGATGAACTAGGAAAAGGGTTTCTTGAAGCCAGAACCAGAATTTATATTACTGGAAGGATAAAATCAGGTACCTACGATTTATACAATAAATTTCGCTACGATTGCTATCTAGAAGTCAAAAATCAGGTCTTCAATGGGGAAGAATATATTGATTATTACAAGGATGAAAATTTTAGAAACGATATTGAAAAAATTGTGAATGACTTGAGGACTAATTTGGATTATGAAAAATAAAATGCAATTGTGACTATCATTGTCACTCTATTTAAATCAAAATGAGAAAGGATGAAAAAATTGTATTTTTTACCGGTGCTGGCATGTCCGCAGAGTCAGGGATACACACATACAGAGGGGAGGGAGGAATATGGGATAGTTATAAATGGCGAGATGTAGCCTGCCAAGAGGCATTTGAAACAGACCCTATAGGTGTATTAGACTTCCATGAAAAAAGAAGAATGGAAGCTCTTGAAGCCACCCCACATAATGGACATCAAATTATAAAAAATTTAGAGAATGAATTAGGCCAGGTAGACATAATAACGCAAAATATTGATGGTATGCATCAACGAGCATATTCTAAAAATGTTTTAGAGCTACACGGATCCCTTTGGCGACTAAGATGTGATGAGGACAATTCTACAATTAACGATTTAGAAAACTATAAGTATGTCAAAAGAATGTGCAAATGTGGATCATGGCTTCGGCCTGACATTGTATGGTTTGAAGACTCGCTTGACCATAAAATCATGAATAGGGCAGCGGCTATAATCTCTGATTGTGATTTATTCGTTAGTATAGGAACTAGCGGCTTGGTATGGCCTGCTGCGGGCTATATTAACCTTGCTAAAAATAGTGGAGCACTTTGTGTTGACATAAATCCCGAGGAGGGTAACTTTAATAGTGTTTTTGACGTAAAGATAAGAGATATCGCAAGCAAGGGGTTGGATAAGCTTTTAAAAATTTTACGGCCAAATTAGGATAAAACAACATCTAGATCATCTCTTATTAGGATTAAAATAGCTGTTTGCGGGACGATAAGATAATCCTTTTTTTCAATTTTTATTTCAATACTCGCTTTCCCAAGGAATAATGCATAGTCTCCAATTTCAACCTGAGTAGGAATATATTTTATACTTTGTTTACTTTCTTTCCAAGGTTCATCAAAGCTACCTTCAGGACTACCCATTGCTATACCTGGTCCTACTTCAACAACAATTCCTCCTCTAACTTCTTGTTTCTCAACAACACTAGGGGGTAGATATAGACCAGCCGGTGACTTTTTCTCTCCTGTGTCAGGGGTAATAAGAATTCTATCCCCGACAACCATAATTTGCTTACTTGAACTTTTCAATTAGACTGTTGCTTACTTAAAATATATAAGACAATAATTCTTGAAGCTCATCATCAGATCACTCTAATGCTTCGACGCTATCAGCAACAGCAGGGGTTGGCTTAGGCGGCTTCTCCCCCCAGTAGGTGGGGTTACAATTTAGTAGAAAATAGACGTTGTCATCGGTTCTGTAAACATCGTTGGATAAGTTTTCTCTTACATAGTTATGCTGAAAGTCAGACCCAGAATTACCGAATATATAGTGCAAGATTAAATTATCGTTTCTGTCAAAAATTTTAATGTGTCTACCTAATGAATCATCCACTCCAAATTTTTCCCATTTTTCTTTTTTTGATGTCCTTATGGACTCTTTTTTCACCATAAGAAGTCTGTCAAATACCTTATCAATTTGCGATTCTCTGGTAACCAGCGAGTCGTTGCCTACGATGCTCCAGGTTGAATCATTTCTTACGAGATCAATAGATTTTTTGTCTTCAGTTAATAATATTCTGTAAACATCATCACGTTCACCCTCAAAAATACTAACTCCACTAACCTGTAATGAGTTCTGCGTGTTCCTATTATACAAAAATAGGAGGAAAATTAAGCCCAACGCTCCTAAACTATATTTTGTTGTTTTAGTCATATATATGTTTTAGTACCTCCGCTTGATTCTTATCCTTACGGAATCGAAATATTCCAAAACCGATTATCAAAAATGACGGCAAGGCTAAATTAATGAACTTCCATCTTTTTTTGATTTTATTCTTCATTTTATCTTTCATCTCTTGCGATAGAGATGCTTCCTCTTGGTCCGTAAGACCAAGGATATCTAAGGGCCGCGAGCTGATTTCCCTTGATCGTAAGGATATGAGATCCTTATCGCCGGCGAGATAATCAACGGTGTTCATTAAAAAAACTATGTTATCCGGTATGGACATACCACCCTCGTCGCTCAAAAATCTTGAATCGGAGATTAACATGAGTTCACCACCGTTTGCTAACTTTGAGGTGGCAGCAATAATCTTTCCTTTTTGTCCAAGCATCTTTATGAACGGATTCTGTTGTGGATCTGGGCTTAAAATGAAGTTGGACTCCATTAGCCCACTATTGTCAGACGTGCTAAATAACGGTATTACGCTAGACACTATACTATTCTCAACAGTATCAATCACGATTTCGCTTGGGAAAAGTGGCAAGACTTGTTCCAGGTTATCAACAATTATATTTGCTGTGGAGTCTTCATTATTAAAACGGTCAATTACAGGGAAGAAAGGATACTGAACTGCCCTATTCATTCTAAAGAGCCCGACAGATTGTTGCACCTGAACATTACCACACTTAGAGTCAAGAACTAAGTTTTTATTTAATTTCAGCCTGTGGGCTTTC